>Ga0134092_1000229_pt1 | contig 58768 bp, 57 predicted proteins | sample 3_6taG_FD_94454 | JGI IMG/M metagenome (GOLD analysis project Ga0134092, IMG submission 94454) | Switchgrass degrading microbial communities from high solid loading bioreactors in New Hampshire, USA - 3_6_20_6_A3 metaG | ecosystem: Engineered > Bioreactor > Semi-continuous > Anaerobic >... | reverse complement strand
CATTTAATCTCTTGGAGTATAATACCTGGCCTTCTGGGAAGTTTTTACCAAAGTCTGCATCTGAGTTTGGAACTCCTGTATTGCTATCAGCTGCTCCTATCTGATAATCATCTATTATTGCGTCAACAATTTTGTCATCTACTAATACTACAGCAGCAACTGTGAAGCATTTAGTTCCATGAGCTGCATATTCAACTTTACCAACCTTTACAGATACTTTGCCATCTGCAGGTGCTGGTGCTGATGCAACTTCATCTAAGTTCAACTTTGAAACAGTCTTTGGACCAACTATACCATCAGCTTTAAGACCATTTTTGTTTTGGAAATCCTTAACAGCTTCTTCTGTTTTCTTTCCAAAGATTCCATCAACAGTTAGTTTGTATCCATTGTTGTTAAGCACTTCTTGTAGAAGTTTAACATCTCCGCCGTATGAACCAAAAGCAAGCAATCTGCTTATCCCTGATGCTGTTTCAAAAGAAACAGGAGCTTTGGGTGTGCTTGTTGTTTTAGGTGCAGCGGGAGTAGGTGCTGGTGTTGGTGCTGGAGTTGCTTCTCCTGTAGCAGCAGATACAACATCTACGCCAAATGGACCAAGTGTTGGACCGCCTAATACTACAGAAAGCACCAATACTGCTACTAATACATAAGATAATCTTTTTACGGTTTTCAAAGAATACCCTCCTCATTATTTAATTTATTTTGAAGGAATACTCTCCAATCTACTTTGGAGATGCTTCCTTTCAATCCGAAAATAAAATATGCATATATTCTATACTCAAACTTTATAATTAAACGAATCCATATTATTTCCTATACCAAATATATGCATATAAAGCACTTATATGATATGTATGTTTGACAAATATCTAACAACTATGGACATGCTTTTACATTTCTATTATAGTATATAATCTTTCATGCAATTTTTCAATGGATTTCCATTCAAAATTTATACATTTTAACTCGAAACATATTCATATTTTTATTTGTATCTCAAAATATTTTCAAAAAAATACAATAATAGATTAAACTTCATGTTTATCCATTATTGTATATCTTTTCTGGTATCTTTTTTATTCTTATTAATTTGTTACTCCCTCATCAAAGGCATGCTCATGCATCTGGGACCTCCACGTCCCCTTGACAATTCATAGGATTCAAATTCCAATACTTCTATATTATTTCTTCTTAATGCCTTATTTGTAACATAGTTTCTGTTATAGCAAACAACTTTACCGGGAGATATTGCAAGAGTATTGCTTCCGTCATTCCACTGCTCTCTGCCTGCTGCAATCAAATCACCATCTCCGCATCTTATAAGATTGACTGCAGACAGCTTTAAATACTTTTTCAGGACAGTTGGTAAATCTTCATGCTCATGCTTTATACTAAGCTCATTATTCTTTCCTCTAGTTATGCTGTATACATCCAGAGGATCTTCTATGCCAGGATATATGGTAAACTGGTCATAATCAACCATAGTAAATACTGTATCCAGATGCATATAAGCCCTTGCCTTGGGTATATCAAAGGCCAATATTGTTTCAAAAGGCTCTTCAGAATTCAATAGATTGCCGGCCAACCTTTCAATTGCCACAGGACTGGTTCTATCACTTATTCCTATGGCTACAACTTTGTCGGAAAGGACTAGGATATCTCCTCCCTCAATTGGATAGGTTTTATCTCTGTCATACCATCTTGGCACATCCTTAAATCTGGGATGATATTTGAATATGTACTTAGCAAATATTGTCTCCCTGTTGCGGGTTTCATTTGCCATAACATTTAATGAAATACCATGCCCTATGGAAGCAAAGGGATCTCTTTGGAAGTACAGATTTGGAATTGGATCAAGATAAAATGGATAAGGGTTTTTTACCATATCCCCGAGAGACTTTGGCTTGATATCCTTCAGCTCCTCTTTCCTGACTCCCGCTATACATTTTGCTATGAGTTCCTTAGATGAAAGGGGACTGAAAAATTCCATCAATGCCTCCCGTAGTCCTTCTGTATCGGCTTTGCCTTCTCTTATGAATTCGGTCAAAAATTCTTCTCTTACCTTTGGGTCCTCCAGAACATCTGCCATCAGGTCCGTAAGGTAGAGTACCTCCGCTCCCTCTTTTCTCAGTATATCAGCAAACTGATCATGTTCTCTCCTTGCCTGTTCCAGATAGGCTATTTCATCAAACAAAAGCCTCCTTAAATAATCAGGTACTATATTTTCAATCTCTTCACCTGGTCGATGAAGAAGCACTGCTTTCAGCTTTCCTATTTCATTATAAACAGAAATACTATTTTTCAGATGCATACTCATCATCCTTCCGTAGGTTTTCTAAACCATAGTCTCTACATATTGGAGATTACTTATTCCATTCTTCATTTTTGTATTATCATTAAGGCTCTCAGTATGATAAAAAAAGCTGCATCAGAAATCAATTTCTGTTGCAGCTTACTTCTTAATTTGAACTATTTATTTAGAAAACTCTTTTGGCTGTGTAATAACATCTTTGATAATATCCTGATAATAGGGTGGTTTTCTTTACTACATCTCCTGTCTGAGGCGAGTGTACGAACTCACCATTGCCTACATATATGCCTACATGATTTACAGTCTTACCGTTTCTTGCAAAGAACACCAAGTCTCCATATGCTAAGTTCTCTTTGGCCACATAGGTTCCAACCTTGGATTGGGCGCTTGCTGTTCTAGGCAGTGATATACCTAACTTTCCATATATTGAATAGACCAACCCGGAGCAATCATAGCCGTTAGGACCTGTACCGCCCCACTGATAAGGCTTTCCCATTTCCTGAGCTATAAGCTCCTCCAATTTTAATTTCAAAGCCAGCTCTCGCCTGCTCGTCCCTTCTCTTGACACAACTATAGTATCCTTTGATGCCATAGCTTTATCATAGGTCCTCTTTATAAGAGATATGGCTTGTTCTCTGGATGTATAATCCCATGGACTGAAAAGATTTTCTCCAACTCCGTTTGTTACTTCTATACCATATAGATAAGCCACAGCTTCTTTAGCCCATGGTGAAATATTATTGTGATCTGCAAATATGTGCTTGCTTATATTTGAATAGTCATATTGAGGCTTTGCAGCTTTCAGTGTTCTATATATCATAACATTGATATCCTGTCTGGTTATGAAATCATCAGGCGCAAATTTGCCCTCACCTACACCCTTAACAATTCCCAGGCTGTTTGCTTTTATGACCTGTTGATTGGTTGTATCAATAAAGGGGCTTTCGCTTTCTAATATATATTCTTCTCCCCTTAAGGCCTCATATAGCTTTACTACTGTTTCACTGAACTCTTCTCTTGTTATATTCTTTCGATAATTATTCTGAATTGCTTCTCGAACTAAATTTAGTTCTATTGCCCCTTCAATATCTGCTTTTGCCCATTCACTGGGAATATCCTCTTCCCTCAAGTCAGCTTGATTATTGGGCTGTAGAACTGAATCAGCGTATGTAATGTTTGCAATTATTGCAACAGCTAAAACTATAGACATTATAATCAAGCTTTTCCTGCTACATCTAATCTTCATAAGTTGCATCATCCTTTCCTGCGACGTAATATTTCATTGAATTGTTCCGAAGAAAAGATTTCTATATTGTTTACATAATATCATATTTTCCACGGTTTGTGGCAACTTTATTATTCCTCCATTACTAATATATGTATACACCTGATCTTTAGCTATTGCTTTAAATTCATTAAATCATATCCGGAAGGATTCTGGTAAACCCGTAAATCGAATTCCGGCAGCATGGCAAATATATGTTCAAAGATATCCCATTGCACCATTTCATAATTAACCCAGGCAGTACCATCTGTAAAAACATATAATTCTATTGGCAAACCTTTTTCCGTTGGCTGAAGCTGTCTGACCATCATTGTCATCTTTTTATTAAGCTTAGGGTGGTTTTTCAGATAGTCAATCAAGTAAGCCCTGAATACACCTAAATTTGTTGGCTGCAGATTTTCTTTTTTCTTATTATCCAAATATTCTTTAAGACTGGGATTTTTGCTGAACCTCTCAAGCATTTCTTCTGTACAGAATCTAATGCTGTTCATATCTATATAAATATGCCTTTTTATTCTTCTGCCTCCGGACTCCTGCATTCCGCTCCAATTCATAAAGGATTGGTTTATCAACGCTTGGGTGGGAATCATTGAAATAGTTTTATTCCAGTTCTGAACCTTGACAGTATGCAAAGTTATGTCTATCACATTGCCATCTGCACCATATGCAGGCATTTCAATCCAATCTCCAAGCTTCACCATGTCATTTGCAGTAAGCTGTACGCTGGCTACAAGTCCAAGTATGGAATCCTTGAATATAAGAGATCCTATGGCTGTCGCGGCGCCAATACCACTTAGCATGATCCATGGAGAGCGATTTATGATAAAACTGATTATTAGTATAATCCCTATAATGAATATAATTATCTCTACAACCTGGAGATATCCTTTGATGGGTCTAGCCTTCTCCCCCGAGCTTTTACGATAAATATCATCCAAAGCATTCAGCAGCTTGTCTACGGCAAACAAGACAATTATTACCATGTAAACAGAAGCAATCCTCTGAATCCAGCTTTCGTATGCAGGAAATACAGGTGCAAATGCATAGACCACAACACCAGGTACAATCCTCGCCAACTCCTGCAGAACCTTTTTCTCAAATATTATATCGTCCCATTTATATTTGGTTTTGGTTATGTACGCTTTCACTGCTCGCATCAGGAAACTTTTCACAACTGCATTGGCTGACATGCATATAATTATTATTGCTATAACCGCTAGTATATTAGATAAATAAAGCGACATGATACCATTCATACCTTGACTGATCAACCAATTTTTGATTAACTCAACCAAACACCATACCTCCTATTGTAATGTTTAGTTAATTATATCATAGGCAACATGATTATGGGTTTGGTTTTTGCATGGAGCAAAATAACAAACAAGCCTCCCACAAAGGGGAAGCCTCTCTGAACTTAGTGTTAATTGGATCAAGTATAGTTATACAAATACTATTTTTATACCTTTCTATATCTTCCATTGCCTAAGAATTCGATAATATTTGCATCTCTTAGGAGTTGCAACTGTTGGCGAATTTTAGCTTTTATATTGTGGTTATTGGGATGAAGTCGCTGCAGTTCATTTTCAAATTTGTATACATCTGCTAGAACAAACTCTGGTTTGGAAATTCGGTTAACACAGTTCATAACATCTATTATCCATCCTCTGTTACTAATAGTACAGTTGTCGAGGAATTTTGTTTTATTGAACTGTTTTATTACATCTTGTGGCTTCATTGGTATTTGATTTTTTATAATAAATACTCTACCGTCAAGTGGTATAGCACCAACATTAATATTGCAGCCAACCCAGCCTGCACGTTGTGCATTTATAGCTAGAGGATTTCTCTTAATTATTATCTCAGGTGTAAAAAAATATTTGGGAACTACAAAAAAATCATTAACAATATATCTTTCTTTAGAGTATGACATAAATAAAAAGTCTGGATTGGATTTGTTGTTAATTTGTTCAATCATTTTATTGTATGCACCATCATTAATTATGTTTTTTATTTCAGAGCTTTTACTTTTCAATTCAAAAACTCTACCGCATGAGGGGCAAAAAAAATCTGATACAGGCTTATTATTTTCGAATTTATTTATGGAACTATGCCCACAATGAGGACAATAAGCATTTTCTTTTACCCATCCTTCGGTTAACACTCTTGCAATTTGAGAATTACTTTTATATCCTTCTGCTAATTTTAAATTAAAGCTCAGATTCATTCTATATAGCACCTTCTTATGGTAATCCTAAAACTGTTCTCACAATTGCATATGTTGCATTATATAGATTACCTTACCATAATACAATTATATTATAATATGTGCATTAACAACAATGTTATAATTAACCCCACAATCTCATAATGCCATCTATTGACCCAATGGCTGATGCTGCTAAAATGCCCCAGGGCTTGGTCAAAAGAACTATGGTCACAAATTTGCTGAATTTTATGCTGGTGAGCCCTGCTAAAATACATATTGCATCATCTGGCAAGAATGGGAGAAGGAATATTAGAGCCAACAGCATTTCCCCTTTGGATGCAAGAAGGTGTCCATACTTATTTGAAATCTGCGGGCTTACAAATCTGTCGGCAAAAGGCTTGCCTAACTTCCTTGCCAACACAAATACTAATATAGAACCTGATATAATTGCAGTTGTGCTGATAATAAATGACTTCCATAATCCAAATATCATTCCTCCTGCAACGGAGCTTATATTGCTGGGTATAGGTGCGAATATAACAGAGGCAAGCTGAATTATAAAATATGTGAAGTCAGCTTTTGCTCCAAAGTCAGTTATATACTTCTTAAAGTCTTCCAGTGATGTAAAATTATCTATAAGACCGCTTGTTTTAACATATACTCCTATGCCGATTAATACTCCAATAACTGCTAGAACCCCAAAAAAATGCTTCAGCTTCTCAACTCTGCTATTCATATGCTGGACTTAAGCCTCTGACATGAGATCTGGTTTCCATAAAGCATTTGTCTTCTTGGCTGAAGCATTTTAGGTCGCCCTTAAATACAATATTGCTTTTTATGTTCAACAAGCTTTGGGGTCTTACCAGATTCCTGGGTATATTGAAATCAACAATTCCGCTTTGATTCAAAACATAATATACAAATTCAGAGCAGAGAAAATGATTATCATTGGATGTTTCTGCATTAAATAAGTTATATATTAGTCCCTTGTAATTGTATTTATATAAATGACTGTTGGAAACAAACTGGCTTATTATGCTCTCAACCTTTTGATACTGCTGTTCTGTGACTTCCACCTCCAACACCATGCAGGGTACTGTTTTATGAAGCTTGTAAACTCCCTTATCTACATATTCTCTTCTGAATGCTCCGAGGAAAGGATTATATGTATACTTCCTTCCGAAGCTATACATATTTCTTAGCTCTTTGTCCAATGCGATTGAAGCATGAGTATATTCATCCTTCATAAACAGCCTTATAAGCCTTGATACCATAGTATTTGTTCTGGTGAGAACAACATAAATATGCTTTTTATCCATGATTCATAAACTCCTTTATTTTTGTGATGAACTTATTATGCAATAAGGAGTTTAATAATCACTGAACAATATCTTAAGAATATCTTAATATTGCTTTAATACTTTTTGACATTTTTACTTCCATATTTTAAAAAATAAAAGCCATATAAATGGCTTTCTATGAAAAGTTATTTTTGCAATAATGCTACAAAAAACCTGATGTTGTTTCCTTCACACTCAGCCCATATGTCTCCATGATGAAGGTCCACTATGCTTTTAGCAATAGCAAGTCCAAGGCCTGAGCCTCCCATGCCTGCCGTTCTTGACTTTTCAACTCTATAAAATCTGTTAAAAAGATTTGGCAATTCCTCTGGAGGTATAGGGTCACCCTTATTTTCTACGCATACTATAGCCTTATCTTCTTGCCGCTTCAACTTAATTAATATCTTTCCAGGCTTATAGGAGTATCTAATGGCATTCATCAAAAGATTTTCAAAAACTCTGACCATCAAATCCGCATCAATATCCACCGTTATTTTTTCATGAGGCATTTCTTTTACAAATTCCAAATGATTTTCTTCGCATAAAGGAACCAATTCTTCCACCAATTGCTCCAGAAGCTCATTTATATTTACATCAACAACATTCAGCTTAATGCCCTCATTGGATAGCTTAGTGTATTCAAAAAGATCATCAATAAGTGTTTTCAGCTTTTCTGACTTGCCATAAGCTATATTGATAAAATCCTCCAACTGCTTTTGATCTTCATACTTTTTATCGCTGATCAATTTTAAATATCCCATAATGGAGGTAAGAGGGGTTCTCAAATCATGTGATATGTTGGTAATCAATTCGTTTTTTGTCCTCTCCGCCCTTCTTTCTTCTTCTATCCTTGATTTAAGCTCTTCTGCCATGCTGTTAATATTGTCAGCAAGGGAAGCCAGCTCATCGGAGCCCTTTCGCGCTACTCTGAAGTCAAGATTGCCCGTAGATATGACCTGGAGTCCGGCGGCAATTTCCTCAATGTACTTCATCTTTTTCTTAGTTAGGCGCTGAAATGAGAAAACAAACACAAAAATATACATAACTATGGTTACCAGCGTTCCTGCTCCTGTTCCTGTGTTTTTATATGCAATTTTTGCTTCAGGCACTCCTTTACCTATAACATAAACCTTCATATCTTTTATCTGTGAAGGATAGAAACTGGAATATTCCATCGGTGCTTTTTCAGTATCTGAATAGTTTTTCACATCATTTATGTTTCTGATGACATCATATAAGTCAATCTCATTCTCGGTGGCATTGACTGATTTGTATAAAACTCTTCCATCCACATCTGTAATCATTACTTTGAAATTCCGCTCTTCAATAGCCTCATCCAACATTTCCTGAATATCGTCATCATCCATTCTGGAATCTGCTTCTTCCTCTAAGGTTTCAGCAATACCTCTTACAATCTCATCCATCTCATATCTGCCTATAGAATATTCTATATATGCCCTTCTGGTGTAAACTTCCATAATTGCAAATGTTGCAGTTCCAATCATTGCAGACAGCAAAAGACAGATGATAAAAGTCAGAATCAACTGCATTCGAATGCTGGCTTTAATTTTATCCGCTATTGCCTCATAAGCAATTTTAAAAAATCTGGTAAAATGTTTCATAGGTGAGAATAATTTTTTTATAGGCCAAAATAACAGATTAATTATCCAAAAAATCAGTTTCATGAGCCAAATTAAAGGCATTATTAACCAACCTAATAGTTTCTTCAGCCAATTCAGGGGTTTCATCAACCATCGTAAAAGCCAAAATCTAACCTTCAAATTTATACCCCACTCCCCATACAGTTTTTATATATTGAGGCCTTCTCGGATCCAATTCAATCTTTTCTCTCAGTTTTCTAATATGAACCATAACCGTATTATCAGATTCAAAATAGTCTTCTTTCCATACGCTTTCGAATATCTTCTGTGTACTGAATACAATGCCCTTATTCCTTACAAGGAGTTCCAGAATATCAAATTCCTTTGGAGTAAGCTTGACCTCTTTGCCGTCAACAAACACCTCATGGGTGGCAACATTTATGCTTATATTCCCAATTTCTATTTCATCTTTTTTCTTCTGGTTAGGTGTATTAAGCCTTGTGTAGCGCCTCAGCTGGGATTTGACACGAGCCATTAATTCCAAAGGATTAAAAGGTTTTGTTACATAATCATCAGCACCTGTGCTGAGTCCTATAATCTTATCCATATCCTGACTCTTGGCAGACAGCATGATTATAGGCATATTTCTTTCTTCCCTTATCTTCATGCAGGTCTGTATCCCATCCATTTTGGGCATCATTATGTCAAGGATGATTAGATGGACTTCATTCTCCTCCAATATCTTAATTGCTTCAATCCCATTGGAGGCTTTCAGCACGTTATAGCCTTCATTTTTCAAATATATTTCGATTAAATCGCTGATTTCCTTTTCATCATCAACAATAAGCACAGTTTCCTTATTGATCATAAAACTATCTCACCACCAAATTCATCGATCTTTAATAATTCTCTTTTGATTATATAACATATTTCGTTATGAATTTTACGGCTAAATCTTAAATTTTTCTTAATTATTTAACTGTACATATGTTTTTATGTACATACTAATAATCAAATAACTCTGGATGATTTAATAAAAGAAATATTGGGAGGTGTTATAATGAATCTTGGAAATTACAGATTTGCAGACATAAAAGATGGTACAAAGATTATGGAACAGCTAAAGAAATATGAAGCAGAAATATCCAAAGAATTGGGTGATCAAGTAGTGCTGGTCGCTTATGAAAAAAATCAGAATAGATGAGACGAAAAAAGCTAATGAGCCACCAAGAACCCTCCCCCGTGGTTCATTAGCTATGCTGTCAATCAAATTTCATCGCCCCACCGGGCTTTTCTTGCCTTCTTGTATAAGTCTCCATCCTTCTTGGTAACATTAACTTTCTTTATTCCTTCTAAGCTGCAGACATCAAGAGTCACTCTTCCCTTTTCAATGATAGGGTGTCTTAAAATACGCCCTTCCGGCTTTCTGTATTGCTTACGTCCTATGGCCAAATATGTAAATTTTTCATCCTCATAGGGTACTTCTCCCTCTTTTAATTGACGGTGCAGCTTGCTTCTAGGTATTCTGCAGCTAAAGTGACACCAATCATCCTCCGGAAGCTGACAGCTGTGTTCATGAGGACAAGGACAAACTATGTGAGCTCCCTTAGTCAGCATGTACTCCCTCATCCCTTTTACCTGAGAATATGCTGCGGGAGTGCCTGGCTCCACGATCAGCAATATTTTATCTGCTGCCTGCCACAGCTTATCTAAAGCTTTAATTCTTTCTTCTTCGTTAAGTTCATTCAATACATAAGAAGCAATGACCAGATCTGACTTCTCTGGAATTTCATCCATAGTCAGATCATAATTCATCCATTTTGCATTTCGCAGAGCTGGAGAACCCTCCTGCATCATTCTCTGACCTACCTGAGCCATTGCTCTTTCTCTTTCAAGGCAAAGGATACTCTTTAAAGGAATCAGGGAATCAGCAGCCCAGGAAGCGGCTCCTGTGCCTGCCCCAACATCTATTAATGATTCTATATTGCAATCGATAAGATCTAAAGTGTATTTCAGCGCCGTATATACAGCTCCATATGTGGCCGGCATTCTTACCACCGAATATGCTACCGCTTCATTACTGCTTGTAACTAATCTTCTTCCGCTTTTATTTTCACTTCTATATATTTTGCTGAGCATTTGGGCATCCTGCTTTAATTGCTCATGCTTAATTCCTTCAATCTCATTTTCTATGGCCACTCTAAATCCAACAGGCAACTCCATTGATATTACCTCCACTCTGACAATGCTCTGTAAAAGGTTTTATCCGTTTTGTACGATTATATCATATCAACAGCCCTGCTTCATATATTATCTTAACCTTATTTCATGAGCCACCGAGCATCGTCCACGATAGCTCTATCTATGCTAAGGCTCAACATTATTCTTTATCAACTCCATAAACACTTCAGGAGTTACTATTCTTACCTTCGGATTCTGCCTTAACCTGTTTACAACATCTTCAACATTATTAACACCTTTGCTCCATACATGGACATATACGAAAGTATAGGCACTGGGTTTTCTTACATCTGTTTCACCTAAACGAACTCTTTCATTGATTTTTTTCACCAATTCATCTTCGCTTTGGAGCTTATCCCAGAGCAAATCCCTGCAGGCTACTATAGGCTTATTATTTGACCATAGTATTTCCCCCTGAAATTTATCATGTCTCTTATAATCAAGATAGAATATCCCATCTATATTTGATTTTGCAGTGAACTTATCCCACAGCTTTACATCATAAAACGAATTATCATCTATTACAGCAACATACTTTTGATCTGTCCGCTTCATATAGTAATTTAATTCATCAATGAATGAGCCCAGTTTATTTTTATTATATTTGCTTGGAAAAACATATCCATTTCCGGATGGCGATACAATAAAGTTGTTGTCTGCTTCTTCATTGGTTATGCTTTGGTAATATAATTTATATACGGTTGGCGCCAAATAGTATAACGACGGGCTCATAGTCCACCCTAAGTTAAGCTTATCTCTGTTAGGATGGCCGAACCATTTATATATTGAATAATTATTGCCCAGATTCCATTGCTGATTATCTCCGTCTGACATCAGAAAAGTCACATAATGTACATCATCTTCTTTTACAAAGGATGGAGATGGTTTTTGGGGTATAGATATCAATGGGAATGCGCTCAAGGTGGTCAGATTATATGACCAATCTGCTGCAACTACAGCCACTCCATATTTTGATGCTGTACTCACATTGATGAACTCATCCGGTCCCCATCCCATACAGACAGCATTGCCCTTCAATGAAGAAAATATCTTGCTTCTTAAATCAGTTTTATCTACGCTGTCCTCATAAAACACCAGAGATTTGGTCATAATAGCATAATCTCTCAACGGGGCTGTTTTCTCTGGAGAAAGCTGAATGACCATGGAACGATTTAATCCTTTATCCCATAGATTATCAAATGCCCAGCTTTCGTCTGTATTTCTGCAGTCACCTATCATTTTATCAATACCATATTGCTTTACTTTATCCTCGATGGATTCTTCAACAACTATGGCATTTGTTAATGAAGCTAGGGAACAGGCATTGTTTATTGAAGGATCCCTGGGTGCTTTGCTGCTGTACAATACATATCCACTTATATAATCCTTGTAAATACTGATTAATTCCCATGGGTCCGAAACCATTTTGTATGAAACACTATAATTATCCTTCAAATCATCCAGCCATACCTTATAATCCGGATGGGAAGAGCTCAGGGTGTATATCTGACTAGTGGAGCGCCCGTTTACTATCCCCTGAAGGCTGGCAAACAAAGCCTTTTCACTGGATGTCATTGAGTCCAGAGAAACAACATACAGGCTCTTCGGTATTACAGGGTTCTTTATATATCTGGAAGTTAAATTAGAAATGAGCCTAATAGGAAAAGCTGCTGAGCAGGCAGCAGCTTTTTTCCATTGGCTCCATTTTACATCAAATTTATCTCCATTTGCTTTGCAGTATTCATAGAACTTATTAAGAAAATCTATCCTTTCCCTGTTATAGAAAGATTGTGCTGTACTTTCCTTAAAATTGGCCAATGCCACTTGTCTGTCTATAATTTCTTCTGCGGTGGCTGACTGGTAATTTTTCATCATATCATACATAATCATAAAAGTAGCAGTTCTTCCTATGCCTTCCTTACAGTGAAAATGTAGCCAAGAGTTTTTTGGCAACTTCTTAACAGCATCTACAAAGTAATCAACCATGTCATCAGTTGGTATTCCTCCATCCCTGACTGTTACCCTTAAATAAGACAATCCTGCTGAATCAACAAGATTCTTCTCATTTTGAACCTTTGTGGGTATTACTGTAATTTTAGGATGATTGTAAAAACTAATAGGTTTATTCAATTTAATGCTTTTTAGTTTATTTACTTCATCTATCAAAACCTGCTCTCTGGTCAAGCCCACATTGGCGTTATTTTTCTCGTCTGCCCAGCTGATAGAATATTCATTAATGAATCCATGAGATTCTTGTCTTAAGTCTACTACTGTTATTGGAAGATTCGTTCCAATGGCATCTATCAGCATAGAAAGATTCTTCGCTGAGAATTGCTGACTGCCTGATATATTTAATTTATCTAATCCCGCTAAATTTAAGTTTTTGTTGTCTTTTATGATTGATAAGTCTGTGGTTTTACGGAAATTATTAGGTAGAATATCTACATGGCCAGGTGAATCTACCACAAGATTTACATTTTTCTTTTCTACAGCTTGAGCTTCAATGCTTGCAGCTGGAAAGAATGCAAATGAAATGGATATTATCAACATTAATAAAAATGATGCCACTCTTTTGAAATCTTTACACAAATTAATCCCTTCTTTCCTTATAAAATGATTAAGGTGAGTAATCATAGTATAAGGTGAAGAAATTGATTCTATTCAAGTTATCAATGTTAGAAGTTCCATTAATTTTATAATATTTTAATTGGAACTTTTAAGTAAAATTTTTATAGTAGAGTCTCGACAAACACTATCATAACTACCTCCAATTTATCTATATTAATAATGAAAGTGCCAGAAGAAAAAGTTATTAACTCATTTTCTGGCACTTAATAACTTAGATTCTAAAACTACTTTTATTAATCGCAATTCTATGAATTTCAAACAATATATATCAAACAACCGAAAATAAATTATTGTATTATTTTTATTCCTACTTTCCCAAGTGATGGTATATCAATGCAGAATCGTCCACCTGTTAACTCCACTTTATAGTTAGCGCTTTCTTCAAGAAAATTTCTATGTTCACGATTTGGTCGTATAGAATTATTTTTACTTACCGAAATTATTGCAATATCTTCATCTTTAGATGTAGTATTTAAGCATGTTGTATCCATGCTCGAGCAATGATGTGGTACTACTAAATGATTAAACCTTTTAGTTGAAAACCCTAAATCTTCTGGCAAAGCTAAATATTCACAATCACCTGGCAATAATGTTCTCACTTCTTTTTTGACTCCATTTTTTACTTTTTTTTCAACTTTTTCTTCGACTTCTTCTTTGACTTCTTCTTTTGTAAACTCAATAATTAAACCAGCGTTATTGGTTTCTGTTAATTTAAATTCTTTTCCTTTTCCGTGCCATATTTTTAGAGACTTTGTAGATGTAGAATAAATCAATTTATTTCTAAGATTATTGTCTACTAGAAATAGTCGATTATATAATTCCAAATATTTAGCAACTCTCAAAGAACCCATACTCATTTGTCTTTTAGGTAATACATTTATATTTGGGGCAATCCATGGTATTCTAAATACATCCTGTTTAGCAAAAACAACACCTATAACATGATCCAAATCCCAATGGGAAAGAATTGTAGCATTTGGCTTCATTTGCTTTATAGCATATTGTGTTCTTCTAATCTCTGGGGCTCTCCAATCCTTTGAGTATGGATTGTAATTATGTCCAATATCAAATAATATTCTTCTACCATTATCGCAATATATATAGATGCAATTACCATCACCAACATTATAAATTCTAACTTTATAATCAGATGGTTCTGGATCATTAAATATATCATTTAAGATATCTTGAATTTCATTAATATTCTTAACAGATGTTGATGTATCATATAACCTTTTTACCCAATCGTTAATATTTTTAGATATTCTTGGGTTTCTATCTTGAATTATTAATTTACGTTTTATTGTTTTAAAGGGACTGGCACTAAATAATACAGTTCCTGAGATATTATACGCAGCATCATCATTTTCAAAATTGGCATCAATAAAGCGAGCTTCGATCCACTTACCGATATAATCACTCTGCGTCAAAAACTTTTTTGTCTTCTCATCTACATCATTCAAATTCACAATAAACTCAAAAAAATAAGGTCTATAGCTATCTAATATTAAATCTTCATTTTCTATACTTTCATTCATAATGCCATTATTATATTCTTGTCGATTAGTATCTTTATTTCTATCAGCTAATTTGTTATATACAAATTCATCATACATTAACATTTCTTCTGAAATTAGAGTTATATGAACTACATCTTCTGATTTATCATAATTATCAAATTCACTATCATTTGTAGCATTATGTCTTTCAAGAATTTTAATGTATAATGTTTCATTCTTAGAAATACTTCTTTCAAAAAAGCTGTCAATGCATCTTTTATGACCATTAAATAACAAATACTTAATTTTTTCTACTTCGACTTTCTTTTTCCTGCTCATAATTTTCTCCTTTTATAAATATTTTCATTTGTTCTAAATATTAATAAACGGTTTGAACAGTTTATGCTTTTTTATAAAATTCTACAACAACGCTTAAACTCCTTTATTTTAATATTAAGTCGTTCTACATAAAATGCTAATATTGTATAATATCAATTAAAAAGTATAAAAATTACTAAATTATATTTTAAAATTTATACAATAAACTAATAATCTCACTTCCTGGCACCACATAGATTACTATCCCATGCAAGTATGTTGCCAGACGACTTCATATCACTACTAATATAAGTGATCGTATCAGTTCTACTACAAAATGTGTTTGGTAATATATATCAAATGAAATAAAAAACTTGGTATGTTTTTAATTATACCAAGTTATTAAACTATCTTTATTGCTTAATGAAGATATCAGGATTAATAATTTAGTTGATGTTGTATTAAATATCAGTTTATAACTTACTCTACAATAAATTCCTCAGTTACCGGCGAACCATTCCATATACGTCCATCAGAACGATGGTATTCCCTATTTACAGAGCCGTCTAATTTCGTATAGTCTATAACAAAAACCTGCCCTTTTTCTATCTGCATTATGTAATTATCATAAGGCAATACATTTCCTGTTTTCTTATTATATTTAAAGTCATCGTAAGCATTTTCCAGGCGCCAATATTCCCGGTAAGCATAGTCTTTAAATCCATTTAAATCCTGTTTACCAAAATAGGTGGCCTCATAATCTTTTCCGTTTATAGTGATTATATCCACTCTTATCGGTTCGATCATCTTCTCTAACCAGGATATATCCTCCGAATATACCGCATCACCATAGCGTTTTTTTAATTGATTGGCCATGCAGGGAACAGATTTACTATAAAAGTCCATAGCATTAAAATCAGTATGAACTGAGCCATAAATTCCCATAATATTCTCATCCTGGAGTTTGTCAAATTCACGGATGAAATTTTCTGCCATCTTATTTTCGCGATATATATTATCATTGTTTTGATAAAAATATTTGCCCTGCTCAATTGCTTCTTTTGCCAATATGTATTTCTCTGTATCTTTTAAATTGTTCTCTTCAAGATACTTCAAAAACCGCTGCCCGGTAGTATGATACTGGTGCCCTACATCAGTACCGTGAAAAACAGTTTCCGGACACTCCTTTTTTATTTTTTTATAAAAATCCTTAACACAATCTTTATATGATGCTGTTCCTTTCCATTCTTCATATATCTCATCTAAAATATCATCGCTATCTGCCTGCATCCAGATGTTTAAAAACTCTGCAGTATAATAGGGAAGTTCAATAAATAAATGCCGCATGTTTTCCTCATGATAATGCTTGCTCCACAGCTCTAATTCTTTTTCCAATACTTTTTCAACACCATGGCTTTCACCATATAGATAAATCTTTCCCGTTGATTTTTCTGAAGGTATGGCTGTATCTACGTATGCAGGACTACTTGAACAAGCAACCAAAGCAAACATCATGGATGCAACGATAAAAATTAATAAAATTTTATTTTTCATAACCCCACCCCTTATAACAGTTCTTTACTCTATTGCTTTAAAAAAATCTTCCTTACTGAGTTCATAGTCAACAACAGTTCTCCATTTTCCAGTCTGATCTTTCCAACCGTCTTTTCTTACTCCTACTCTCCGTGCACCAATCTTATTTTCATAAACATGTTGAGCCCTCGTATTTTCAAGCATTGTATCCCAAGCAATTTTCTCTATAGGAAATTTAGAGTTAATGTTTTCATCTGTAAAAAGAAACTCAAACAGCATCTTCAATGGCAGCACTTCTGATTACAATATTATCTTTTTGAATCCTCATATTTACCTCCTGAATGCAAGTAAATCTATCCGGAATTATTTTTACCCTGGAAATTCAAGGGTAAACTCCAGTGGATTTTTAAGCAAAGCCCCTGTGCTGTGAAGTATTTTCTATTTATTAACATCCAATATTTATTATAACTCTAATAGTAATCTTAGTGGAGTTATTAGAGAGAAAATTAATTCCTATCGCAACTCAAAAGAAAAATGTTTTTGGCAAAGCATAAATGTATTTCAAAAAAATATTATTTAATAAATATTTAATAGGGGGATTTATTATGAGTAACATTGTAGCTTTCCTTATTCTCGCTTTTGTTTACTATGCTGGTGAATTCGTAGGAACAAAATCAAAGGCTTGGATTCCATCTTGTTTCGTAACAGCCTGTCTCTTCTTATTTGGATACTGGACGTTTTTCCCAAAGAACATTGTAGAACTTGCTGGTTTGGGCGCTCCACTGGGTGGAACCTTAGCAATCATGCTCTGTATCACACACATGGGCACGATTATCAGCATCAGACAGCTTCTTCAACAGTGGAAAGTCATCGTTATTGCACTGGCCGGCCTTGCAGGCATGGTAGGATTCTGCTGGTTCATCTGCATTCCTATGGTAGGAAAAGAATTTGTTATAGCAGGTCTGCCTCCCCTTACTGGCGGCATAGTTGCTGCAACAATGATGCAAACGGCTGCAGCAGAGAAAGGATTAATAGCCGCTTCAATACTTGCTATTGCAATGTATGTTATGCAGGGATTTGCAGGATATCCTCTTACAGCTGTGATGCTTAAAAAGGAAGGCAAAAAACTAATTGCCGCCTTCCGAAAAGGTGAAGTTGAAGTTGTTAAAGCAGGAGAAGTTGACAGTTCTATTGGAAATATGAAAGTAGAAGAAGCAAAAAAGAAAAAGCTTATCCCATCAGTACCTGATAAGTATTCAACTACTGCATTTATACTGTTAAAAATGATTATTTCAGCTTACTTTGCAAGCGTGCTTGGAAAATATACTGGATTAAGCCAGGCAGTCTGGGCACTGATACTTGGTATAATTTTTACAGAGATTGGCTTCCTGGATAAAGACTCACTGAATAAAGCTAATTCTTATGGATTCTTAATGTATGTTCTTATGATTTTTGTATTCTCTGGTCTCAAGGATGCAACTCCTGAAATGCTAATGCAGATATTAGGACCTATGGCCCTAATCATAGTTATTGGTGTGGCTGGTATGGCTCTAACTTCAATTATAGCAGGAAAGTTTATCGGAATAAGCTGGAACATGGCTTTTGCAGTATCTTTAACAGCACTATATGGCTTCCCACCAAACTATATACTGACTCAGGAAGCAGTAAAAGCTTTGGCAGAAACTCCTGAGGAGCATGATTATTTAATGGGTAAGATGCTCCCAATGATGATAGTCGGCGGTTTTACTACAGTAACAATTACATCTGTTATAATTGCCGGTGTATTTATTAACTTGTTCTAAATAAGCTTTAAGCATAATCCGAGCAGCGCTTTTAATAGATGCTGCTCGGGTCAACTTATATGACCAATTATTGATAAAGGGGTGCAGTAACAGAATGAAAATAAGAGAGTTAGCTGAAAAGTATAATGACTATATTATTGAACGCAGAAGGTTTTATCATACCATACCGGAACTTAGCTTTGAGGAAGTTGAAACTACAAAAGCTTTAGTTGAAGATCTGAAAAGCATGGGTATCGAGGTCACCACATTCCCTGACTATAACGGTCTTGTAGGACATATTAGAGGAGGAAAACCTGGTAAAACTGTCATGCTCCGTGCTGATATTGACGGGCTTCCTGTTGAGGAAAAAACAGGTCTTCCTTTTGCATCAACCAACGGTAATATGCATGCCTGCGGCCATGATGCTCATATAGCCATGTTGCTTGGCGCTGCAAAAATACTTGTTGATATAAAAGATGAGCTGGAAGGAAACGTGAAGCTTCTTTTCCAGGCTGCTGAGGAATCCTGCTATGGTGCAAAATATTATGTGGATAAGGGTGTTTTGGACGGTGTAAACGCAATATTTGGAATGCATATATGGGGAACCCTCGATGCTCCTCTTATGAATTTGGAGCCTGGTGGACGAATGGCTTCCGTTGACAACTTCAAAATCACTGTCACAGGTCAGTCTTCCCATGGATCTGCTCCTCATCTGGGAAAAGACGCCATTGTAGCAGCTTCCTCCATTGTTATGAACCTGCAGAGTTATGTAAGCAGAAGGAACAATCCTCTCAATCCCCTTGTCATTTCTATTGGAACCATAAAAGGAGGACAGAGGTTTAATATCATAGCAAATAAAGTGGAAATGGAAGGCACTATCAGGACTTACTCCAGAGAATTGCGCACCACTCTGGAAGGTGAATTAAGAGAAATAATTGAAAACACTGCCAAAGCATTAGGTTGCGAAGCAGAACTGGAATACTACTATTATGCAGGCCCTGTCATCAATGATCATGAGGACCTGAACAGAATTGCACATGATGCCGCCGTCAAGCTTTATGGTGAAGAAAGCCTTGCTACTATGCCTAAACTTATGGGTTCTGAGGACTTTGCATACTTAATGGAGAAAATACCAGGCTTCTATGGATTTATAGGAGCTCTCAATAAGGAAAAGGGAATTATCTACTCCAATCACAATGACAAGTTTGATGTGGATGAAAGCGTTTTGCATAGAGGCTCAGCTCTATATGCTCAGTTTGCATATGATTATCTCAAGGAAAAGGCAAAATAATACTCAATAGAGGTGTATAGAATGAATATGATTAAAGAACTGGCTGAAAAGTACAGCGATTATATAATTCAGCAAAGAAGATTTTTTCATGCAAATCCTGAACTTAGCTTAAAGGAATATGAAACCACTAAAGCTTTGGCTGAAGAGCTTGCAAGGATGGGTATAGAAGTTACCACATTCTCTGACTATACCGGTGTCATAGGACTTATAAGAGGAGGCAAGCCGGGTAAGACGGTAATGCTCAGAGCTGATATAGATGGATTGCCTGTAGAAGAAAAGACTGGTTTACCCTTTGCGTCCAAAAACGGCAATATGCATGCCTGCGGTCATGATTGCCATATGGCCATGCAGCTTGGAGCTGCAAAAATCCTTATGGACATAAAGGACCAGCTTAGTGGAAATGTAAAACTTCTTTTCCAAGCCGGTGAAGAAGTTGGCTATGGGTCAAAGTACTATGTGGAGAAAGGTTATCTCGACGATGTAAGCGCCGTTTACGGTATGCATATATGGTCTGGAATAGAAGCAGGCAAGTTTTGTCTGGAATCAGGAGAGAGAATGGCATCCTGTGATTCATTTAAGATTATTGTGGATGGTGTATCTTCACATGGTTCTGCACCTCACCTCGGCAAAGATGCGATCTTTGCTGCCGCTTCAATAGTTATGAATATCCAGACCTATGTAAGCAGAAGAAATGATCCTCTTAACCCTGCCGTTGTATCCATCGGTACCATGAATGGAGGCCAGCGTTTCAACATTATTGCTAATCATATAGAAATGGAAGGTACCACCAGGGCTTTTTCCAGGGAAGTACGAAACGCTTTTGAGAGTGAATTGGATAGAATTATTCAGTATACTGCAAAAGCACTTGGAGTAAAAGCAAAGTTAGAATACAATTACTTGACAGATCCAATTATAAATGAACACGATAATCTTAATACAATAGCCCGCAATGCAGCCATAAAACTTTACGGCGAAGATTGCTTAACCTCCATGGAAAAGATCATGGGCGCTGAAGATTTCTGCCACTTGATGGCAAAGGTGCCCGGCTTTTTTGGTTTTATCGGATGCTATAATGAGGATCTTGGAGCTATATATAATAATCATCATGAAAAATTTGATGTTGACGAGAGCACGTTGCATATGGGTTCTGCTCTTGCAGCACAATTTGCCTATGACTTTTTAGCAGAAAACAAGCAGTAGGGTTTTAAACGATAAAAACGTCCATGCGCTTACTTATGATATACTTCGCCGTGTATTACTGAATACATGACTTTTTATTTTACATATAAAAAGACCTCCAAAAAAGGAGGTCCATTTAAACTATCGAGTTAGATTAATCGGTAGGGTGGCACTCCTACATCTCTTTAAAGACCATACTAAATCCGTTTCCGCAACTCTTCATACTCATCAGGAGTTATTTCTATATCTTTCAATATTTTTCTAATAAGACCCCTTCCCAAATCTTCTCCGTGAAATGGAACAACTGTAGTTCTTCCATCGGCGTGCTTATAACTTTTATGACTTCCTTTCTGGCGTATCTCCTTAAATCCAAGGCTTTCCAATATTTTAGCCATATCTTTGGAAGAAATAATAGTCAGTTTACTCATACGACAACCTCGATTTGCTGGACTCCTACAAACTCATTCTGGAAGAACCCATCATCTTCTGTTTCCAGACACAATTCAATTGCCTCTTTTATTCTAGGAAGCAATTCCTCTACTGTTTTAGCCTGAGTATGGCATCCTTTCAACGCTGGAACAGAACCAACATACATTCCATCTTCATCTTTTTCTATCAAAATAGTAAAGTTATACTTTTTCATAAAATCACCACCTGATATTATTATATCATATTCAGAACATATGTTATACCATGTTATGAGGATAATACTGCCTTTCTCTCACTTATGATACGGCTCTCCCCGCATTATCTTAAATCCCCTGTATATCTGCTCCAATAGTATTACCCTCATAAGCTGATGGGGAAATGTCATAGGTGAAAAAGACAGCTTGTAATCTGCCCTTCTAAGGACTTCTTCGCTCAAGCCCAAAGAGCCGCCTATGATAAATGCAATATTGCTCTTGCCTCTTATTCCAAGATCATTTATAAATTCAGAAAAGCTTTCAGAGGAAAGCATTTTGCCGTCAATAGCTAAGGCAACCACATATGTATCATTTTTGACATGCTTTAATATGGCCTGTCCTTCTTTTTGCTTTACTGCTTCTTCCTCAGCGCGGCTCATGGTTTCTGGTACTTTCTCGTCAGGCACTTCTATTATCTCAAGTTTGCAGTATTTTGAAAGCCGTTTGGAGTATTCCGAAACGGCTTCTTTCAAGTATTTTTCTTTCAATTTGCCTACAGTGATTATGCTGATATTCATCAAATGCAACTCCTTTTAATCCATGGGAGATTATTTTTACCCAAATCCAGTGAGACACCGAGAACCGTCCCCGATGTCTCACTATTTACCTTGGAGCACGGCTTCAGTCTCCAGTTTTCTTCCGTTTCTCTCGAATCTGATATGCACTGTTTCTCCAGGTTTTTTGTTATATAAAACGCTTCTGAGTTTAAGCATTGTATTTACTTCCACATTGTCAATATGGGTGATTATATCTCCTTTTCTAAGTCCCGCGCTTTCTGCTGCAGACCCTCTGATTACCTCATATATATAAAGTCCTGACTTAATCTCTATGTCAGTTTCATAGTATCCTACTATTTCTTTGTCCAATGTATATATTCCCAAATAAGGCGGATTGAATGTTCCATCCTCAACAAAATGTTTTATTACCGGTTTTGTTACATTAATAGGTATAGCAAAGCCCAATCCTTCAGCTGAAGCTTTTATTGTGTTTATTCCTATTATCTGGCCTTTGCTGTTTATGAGCGGGCCTCCGCTGTTGCCAGGGTTAATTGCTGCATCAGTCTGTATCAGGTCTTCCATTATGGTATTCTGATCCACCATTATGCTTCTGTTTAAGCCTGACACTATTCCCTGGGTAACAGTCCTCTCATATCTGAGTCCAAGTGGATTGCCGATAGCTATGGCAATTTCACCTACTGTCAGTGCATCCGAGTCACCAAGCTCAGCCGTAGGCAGATTATTTGCCTCAACCTTTACCACAGCAAGGTCAAGTCCTGCATCCTGCCACAGCACATTTCCTTCCAGTTCTCTTCCGTCAGCCAGATAAACGGTTAATCTGCTTCTACTGTTTCCTACAACATGGGAATTGGTCAATATGTATCCTCTCGGGTCTACTATTACTCCCGAACCTACTCCTTCTGTGTATCTTGCTCCAAAGAATAAGTCCCTTTGAACTGTAATAGTGCTTATACCCACAACTGTCGGCATAACCTTTTTAGCAACAGCTCCAGCTACAGTAATATCTTCAGTTGGTTTTATAACAATCTGCTGGGCTGCTGTTCCTCCATTACCATTGGGTACAGGGGTGTATTTACCATAAAGATATACAGGTGCCAAAATCGCCATTATGAATCCACCAATTATTGCACCCATAAGGCCTACTGCAAAGTATGCCAAACCGCTTCCTCGTCTTCTTCTTTTTATGAATTCTTCCGGAGGTCCATAAAAGCCGTTATAATTATCCATCTATTCACCCTCTTTATATATAAATTTCACATTGCTTTCCCAAATGATCCTATTTATATATTATACCCTTTGGAACCATATTATCCCTGTTATATAAAGCCTAGAAGGAGAATACTTTACTGATGGTACATCTTGGAGCCACATCCAAGGTCACATCTTTCTGAACTTTAATACCTTTTTGCTCCATGATTCCTTTCACTGTTTCATATGCCAGCTGGGGAAAGTTATTTTCCTGGCTTAAATGTCCCAGCATTATTTGCTCCACTCCCATGTCTGCCAGTTCACAGGCAGCATAGCCTGAAGCCTCATTGGATAGATGTCCATGGTCGCTTAGAATTCTTCTTTTTAAGAAATATGGATAACTACCCATCTTGAGCATCTCAATATCATGATTTGCTTCCAGCATTACAAAAATAGAGCCTTTTAAAGCATCCTTCACAGTCTGGCTGAAAAAGCCCAGGTCTGTAGCCAGTCCCAATTTCAGACTGCCAAAAGAAAAGGTATAGCCCACAGGATCCACAGCATCATGAGAAATTGAAAATGGCGAAATGCATATGTCGTCTATTAAGAACTCTTTTGCTGTTTCAAAAATCCTTATATTTTCTGCTTTTACTTTGCCTATATTACCGTCTAATGCTTCCCATGTTTTGCAATTGGCATATATAGGTATATTAAGCTTCCTGGACATGGCACCTATGCTTTTCATATGATCTGAATGCTCATGGGTGACAAGTATTCCTTTTATGGAACTATTGCATACCCCTATATTCCTAAGGCTTTCTAATATGCTTTTGCAGCTTATGCCCGCATCTACCAATAAACCTGACTTTTCATTTCCAACATATATGCAATTGCCGCTGCTGCCGCTTGCTATAGAACAAAATCTCAATGTCATAATTCTTCCCCCATAAAAAAAGGCAATAGGCCAAATTATTCGGTCTATGCCAGTTAATTTATCTAGTCTTCTTCGGAAATCCTTCTTATTTTGGCTCCTAATCCTAACAACTTGCTTTCCAGTCTTTCATAACCTCTCTCTATATGTGTCAGATTGCTGATTATTGTTTCACCTTCTGCAGTCAATCCTGCAACTACCATGGCAGCCCCTGCTCTGAGGTCTGTAGCGCATACAGGAGCTCCTGATAATTTGGGCACACCTTCTATAACTGCAATCCTGCCTTCTACGTTTATCTTGGCTCCCATCTTTTTCAGCTCATCTACATGTTTAAATCTGCCGTCATATATGCTTTCGTTTATTATGGCAGTGCCGTCTGCAACAGACAAAAGCACACTCATGGGCTGCTGCAAATCTGTGGGGAATCCAGGATAAGGCATGGTTTTAATATTGGCTGCCTTTGGCCTGTCATTTGCAATTACTCTCAAAGAGTCCCCGTTTTCTATAATAGTAATACCCATTTCCTTCATCTTTGCGCTGATTGAGTCCAAATGAGTAGGTATAATATTCCTTATAAGTACATTTCCTCTTGAAGCTGCAGCAGCAATCATATAGGTTCCTGCTTCCATCTGATCGGGTATGATGGTATGCTCACATCCGCCCAATCTCTCTACGCCTTTTATCTTTATTTCATCAGTTCCTGCTCCCTTTATATTAGCCCCTAATGCATTGAGGAAGTTTGCAGTATCAACAATATAAGGTTCTTTTGCAGCGTTTTCTATAATTGTAGTACCCTTTGCCATACACGCTGCCAGCATAATATTAATAGTAGCTCCAACACTTACTACATCAAGGAATATGGAAGCTCCTACAAGTTGGTCTGCTTCTGCTCTGATTATACCGTGTTCAATGGTTATCTTAGCCCCAAGAGCTTCAAAGCCTTTTATGTGCTGATCAATAGGTCTTACTCCTATATCACAGCCTCCCGGAAAAGGCACCTCTGCTTTCTTGAAACGACCTAACAAAGCTCCCAGAAAGTAATAAGACGCTCTCAGTTTTTTAGATAGTTCGAAATCCACTTTATATGTATTGATATTATTGCTATTGATAATGAGCTTGTCATGTCCTTCTCGTTCAACGCGTACCCCCAGCTGTTTAAGAATATCTACAATATTAGCGACATCCTTAATATCCGGAAGATTTTTTATACAGCATGTCTCTCCTGCCAGTATGGCCGCGGGCAATATTGCTACAGCTGAGTTTTTCGCACCGCTGATATTTACTTCACCTTTTAGAGAATGGCCGCCTTCTATAATCAACTTATCCAATTGTTTCTACTCCTTATCCATTGTAGTTCAATGTTATATAATTATATTCTATATTATATAATTATCAAAATTTCTTTATAATATAATAGCTATGAAAAACAAAAGGCTTCATAATCAAGTAAATTTATATATTGAAGCCTTTTATTATTATACCATACTGTTAATATTTTGCACTATTTTTTAATTTTTTTCAACTGTACCATTATAGGCATTTATGTATATATTACCCTTATCTGTCTTTATTCTCCAGGAGGGTATGGCCGTTCCTTCCTTAACTTCAACTATATCAAACTCTTTCACCTGTTCAATCTCCGTATCAAAATAATAACCCAGCCTTATATCATATATATTCACAATTCTGTCATCTTCCTCAGTCTGTTGTTCAGTCGGTTGTGCCAGTTCATCCGCTAACTTAATCAAAGCTTTCATTGGATCCATTATATCATTCTTATTTTTACCATTATTTTCGACTTCAAACCATAACATTTTCATGTATGCTACGCCTTCATTGGTAGCTAAAACCTCCAGAAAGCTTTGATCAAGAAAAGTATCCTTATATCCTTGACTGCAATTAAGTTTTACATAATTCCTATCTATATTTTGTATAATGTCGTATAAGTCCTTTTCTTCTATTCCCAGCTTTTTCAAAAACCCTTCAATGCTGTTTAAAGCAGCTTTCTCATCCAATTCCTCAGCTTTATTTTCCATCAATTTTTTATTGGTGTATATAAATTCACCATTTTTGTATATTTCTATATATATACTTTCATCTTCCATGGTTTGTTTGTCTTCGAAATTTTTTATTACTACTTCTTCGGGAGCATGGAAAAAATTTTTCAATGCATACTGGCTGTCTATATACTTATATTTAACAGTAAGCGGCGCCTTTGGGGAGATAGCTTTGGGGACAAGACATCTCACGTATATTCCTTGCTTTTCAAGATACTTCATTACTTCCTTTGTGCTTTCGTCATCTATCATTTTATTATTGCCCAAAAATCCTGGGTATAGTTCGTATAAAAGAAAAATATCTGCAATAAGAAAAAGAATAATCAATATGGTTTTAGCTTTTGACCAATTCATTATGCTCAGCCCCTTTCATTTTGGGGATATTTGATCCTTAATATGGTTCGGACAATATTACTCCTGACTCTGCATTCATTATATATCTTCCTTCAGTATTAGAGGAACCTTCTACTTGTACCTCTACAATCCAGACAGGTATCATGGAAGTAGGGTTACTCATTCCATATTCAAGATATGACAGATATATATCTTTTATCATTATATCATCAATATCTATTTTTTTATCATTTATTAATCTTATAAAGAGGATATCAATTATTTCCAGAGGATTTTTCAGAGTCTTATCTTGTCCGGTGATTTTGACGGTCTTAACCACTCTTCTATACCTCTTGACTTCTCCGTTTACTATTTCAACCTCTATAGGATTATCCATGCTGACTTCATCATTTACTATTGGAATTCCCTCATATCTATAATTATATCTTATTATGCAGCTATATAGCTTATTGTTTATGAATGTCTGCTCAATAGAAGAAATATAAGAATCTTTTGGAAATCCCATATGGGTGTTTACAAAATTAGTTGCAATATTTACAGCATCCATTATAGTGAAACTAATTTTATCATTTCTTGATTGAGTAGAATAATTTACATATTCTATAACTCCTGATTTGCTTATTCTTACTCCTTGTTTTTCCCCGTCTGTATATATTACCGTTCCTGCAGGATCTACAATGCTCCTCAGGGTTGCTGGATCCTTAAAAAAGTATGATGCAATATCTTCAGATGTGTTTATATCCGTTTCAGCATAGGAAGACAATTTCGGCATGGAACGATCCTCTATGTCGGTAGGTATGAATACGACATCGCTGTATCTTTCAGGGTCTACATCATTTAAGAATATATAGGAATAGGGTTTACCTCTGTTTATCATGTCCACCATGACCCTGATGCTGCTCTTCAGCGACTTAGACTTGAATTGATATATGCTTTTATCAGCCTTATCAACTATGTAAACATTATTGCTGTCATAGCCTATCACTACAGCATCTATATTTTTTATCTCCTGCCAATTAGGGTTGTTTATTCCAAGGATACCTGCAAAAAGCCTATAATCAAAGGCAAAAGGAAAATGAAGCTCAACTGTTCGTCCAGCCCTCAGCTTTTCCATATAATCCAATTGACGCTTTTCCAATTCTATTCCTTCCTTGGTTTCAAAAACAACAGAAAGCATGTCCTTTGCATCATCCAGAATTCTGTCATAAATCATTCCTACTTCTGTTTCGTTTAGAAGAAGAGTGCGTTCGCCATTATTATTAACAATAAGTTTTTCTGGTTTTATAAAACTTGCCTTGTCATTATCGGAGCTTAGGAGCTCGCTGGTCTTGTCCACCTTGTTTTCGGACATAATAAAAATACCCTCAATGGATATATTCAACCATATTTGGGTAGTCAACACTATACTTATTACAACCAGACAAAAAAGAACTATTGATTTGAATCTTTCCAATTTCAACTTTACCATTCCCTGAATATTCTATTTAAATTCCAGATTAAGCCTGTCAAATATCAAGTCTCCTATTTTCTCTGTAATCTTCTGTTTATCTACATATTCTATCTCTAATTCATAAGATTCTCCATTGTCTGTTTCAACAACTATTTTATTTTTACCTGGTTTTATATTAACAGACACACCGAATATTCGTGACAAGCCTACCTGACATTCATCAGTATGCTGTAGCAGCCATTCTCCATCAGTATCTTCATAATAAACATTATCTTTATATTTAAAAATTATAGATTCACCATTGCTCGGTTTATACCAGTATGTGCTTATGGTTATGTTAGTGCCTTCCAATGCTTTTCCTTTGATAGACAGCTCCTTGTTGTTATATTTTACAGGCTGATCCACTTCTTCTATCCCATTGATAAAATCAAAAACAGGTATAGGATTATCTAATCTTCTTGCATGTATGCTTGCAGCAGAAGACAGCATCATAACAAATACCATAGCAAAAGCCAATATAATTTTTATGGATTTGCTTCTGAGCATTGGAATTACCTCCACAAATTAACCATAATCTTAATATCCGATTTTATTATACAATACAATTGTTACAATCGTATTACAGTAAAATTAAGGTTAATTTACACCTGAAACTATAGGAAGCATTATCGTCACCCAGGTTCCTTCTCCATATATGCTGTCTAGTTCTATCTTGCCTTTGTGAGCTTCAACTATCTGCTTTGCGATTGACAGCCCTAAGCCTGTGCCGCCCAGCATCCTTGAACGGGCTTTATCAACTCGATAAAACCTTTCAAACAATCTGCCTAAATCTTTCTTCGGTATTCCTATACCGTTATCTTTAACCTTTATACAGATATATTCTTCATCTTTCCACATTGATACATTGATTTTTCCTTTTTCCTGAGTATATTTTATTGAGTTGCTTAGTATATTTATTATAACCTGTTCTATCCTGTCTTTATCCCCTATAGTTTTTGGAATTTCATCATTTATCTCCAAGGTTATGGTCTGCTGCTTCTGCTTTGCGGAAATATCCATCTTATAAACACAATCGGTGAGTATCTTGGTCAAATCAATCTCTTTCATATTCCACTGAGCTTTATCATAATCCAATCTTGACAGCATCAATAGATCCTTTACAAGTCGGGTCATCCTTTCAGATTCGCTGTCAATTACATTGAGAAACTTTAGTGTCAGATTCCTGTCCTCTACAGCACCATCCAGCAAAGTTTCTGTATAACTTTTGATTGTAGTTAGAGGTGTGCGAAGCTCATGAGAAACATTGGCCACAAATTCTTTTCTCATCCTGTCCAGGTTTTCCTGCTCTGTTACATCCTGAAGCACAATTATGGCACCTGCAATCTCAGCTGCCTCGTTTTTAAACGGAACAACACTATACCTTATCGTTGAATCGCCTATATTAATCAGATCATTTTTGTCTTTTCCGTCTGTGAACATATCTTCATGTTTGAAGGACAGTCCCAGCATTTCAGTAATATCATTAAACTTCTTGTCTGCTACGTCCTCCTGAGTCAATTGGAAAAGCTTAAAGGCTGCCGGATTGGCATGAAGTATGGTGCCATCCAATCCTACAGCAATAACTCCATCGGTCATGTTGGTCAGTATGGTCTCCATCTTCTCCTTCTCGTTATTCATTTCATTTAAAGTTGACTTTAATCTGACAGTAAGATAATTGAACATCTCTGTCAGCTTTCCAACCTCATCATCAGACCTTACAGGGATAATATGGTCAAAATCTCCCTTTGCCAGCTTTTCAGCCTTAGATGTTACTTCTTTTATAGGTCCCGTTATTGTTCGTGAAAGTATGCTTCCCATAAGCACGGTAAAACACAGTGCCCATATGGTAGCACTGGTAAGAATGCTTTTTATATTAGCTATGGATTTATTTATGCTTGTCAGATTAACATTAAGATAAATAGCTCCGAGAATCTCATTGTTATCAGCTATTATAGGCACTGCAATACTTTTAAAATTATTCTTCAGATCCAGAGTTCTGTTAAAGTCCTCTGCTACTTCTCCTTCCAAAGCTTTAGATATGATTATGCTGTCCTCTGCCTGGTCTCTGAGATCTCCTCCTTTGTAGGCTACATTTTTCTTATCCTTGTTGAAAACATAGACAGATTCAATCTGTCCCACATGCCCAGCATACCAGGATTCAACCACACTTTGCACATCATACACTCCGACCATTTTATCTTCCAGCATGTGCTCCAGGTAATTAGCCTTGGATATAGCATTGTTTATCGCATTGTCCAATTGGTCTTTTTCTACAGCCTGTATTATATATACCCCTATTATAGACATGGCAAGCCATACCAATAGGACAAAAATTATTACCATCTTCCATTGGATGCTTTTTAACATCTATTTACATCCTCCTAAAATAATAGCCTACACCTCTCTTGGTTTGGACATACTTTGCATTGCTTGGGTCATCCTCAATTTTCTCTCGCAGACGTCTTACAGTAACATCTACAGTCCTCACGTCTCCATAGTATTCATATCCCCAAACCTCTTCCAGCAGAGTTTCTCTGGAAAATACCTGTTCAGCATTCTGAGCAAGATATTTTAATAGTTCGAACTCCCTTAAGGTGAGTTCGATAACTCTGTCATCTTTTCTTACTTCATATTTATTAAGGTCTATTATCAGGTTATTTGACTTGATTATCTGTCCGCTGCCCTCTGTACCGTTATTTGAGAAGTTTACCCTTCTTATATTTGCTTTTACTCTTGCCAGAAGCTCTCTGACGCTGAAAGGCTTGGTCATATAATCATCGGCACCAAGCTCCAGGCCTAATACCTTGTCTACTTCTTCCTCTTTGGCTGTAAGCATTATTATGGGAGTATTAATGTTTTCCCTCAGCTTCTTGCATACAGTAAATCCGTCCATAACCGGAAGCATAATATCCAGTATGATGAGATCAGGCTTATATTCATATGTACACTGAATAGCCTGCTCACCATCTTCTGCAATAAATACCTTATATCCTTCCTTCTCAAGATTGAATCTTATTATATCTGCTATTGGTCTTTCATCATCAACAACTAATATTTTGTTATTATTCATTCATCGAAACCCCTCTCTATTATATTTAATCTCTGCATAAACATTTAGATACCCTCATAGCAGTTGTAAATCTCCGTTATCATTTCTGTAATACCATTTACTTTATAATACTATTTAAACATTGTCTATGAAAAGTCCCAAAAATATTGTCGTTTTAGGTCTAAATTCCCAGAAAAATAATACAGTTTTCGCATGTTATTACATAAAATTATATCATATAATCAAAATAGAAACTAAACAAACAACAAAATAAAAAACCAATTTTGTGTCCCCCCGGATGCTGGAAAACAGGCGCGGGCCTGTTTTCTTTTTTGAGTTGTTTTTTATCCAATCTTATGTTCCAAAGTCATAAAAGTTTCATAAAAATCTTTGCCTGATTTCAGTTCCTTAAGAAAATCTATAACTCCTTTGTTTCCCTGCTTGTTGTAAACATCCTTCACTATGAGAAATGCTTTTCGATATGCTTTATTGCTGTCCAAAGCCATAAAATTGCTTCTAAGATCTTCTAAAGTATAATCATCTTCATAATTCGCGAATTTTCCCCATTCAGTGTTATAGATATTATATTCCTGGTACAAAGCCATTCCTTCAGTAAACCATAATTCTACATTTCCTCCTGTAAGCTCGTCCACTATCAAATGAGTATATTCATGAAGAACAGGGCCATTGAACTCATATTCTTCCATGGTAAGATCAAATGCATCAGGAACTACAACATGTATAACGCCCATATGATATAGTCCCATTATAGCTTGTCCGTCCAATGCTTTGTTGTATTTCCAGAATTCCTCCATACTTCCATAGACGAATACAGGGATTTTATTGTTCGGATAATAATCAAATTCTTTTCCTATTAAATCATAACTCTTTTCCAGCAGATTTCCTATTTGTTCTACAGTATCTTCATCAGCACCTCTATTCTTCATAATAAAATGAGGTTTATTGATAGTGCCTTCTGTATATGAAAGCTCTGTACTTTTATAATATTCGAAAACCTTCAGAGTTTTATAACCTGCTGATTTTGCAAGAATGTATGTCCTGCTGTCTGTCAAAAAAAATAGCGCCAGCAATAATGTCAGCACTATATATATTTTTAATATTTTTTTTATCATATCTGCATCACCACAGATATATTATACAATAAATTTTATGTTAACTTTACTGGTATTTTCTAGTGACAACCTCCGCAGGTTCCGCAACTTCCGCCACAGCTGCTTCCTCCTTTTGAGGCTCCGCTGGTCTGGCATTTTCCTTCAAATACCTGCTTTATATTTTTGCTCTGGCATTTTGGACATACTACTTTATCTCTATTTGAAGAATTCACTATCTCAAAAAACTTTTCGCCACAATCATTGCATCTAAAATCCAATGCTGCCATTACATTCATCTCCTTTTAAGATATTATATGATTCACCTATTTATATATTCAGGCATATTATATTATAACATTTATCTTTTAGGTGAGGGATTTTTGTGAAAAAAATTTTTTCATTTTCAAAAAGAATTGATCCAAAACTAAAAAATATAGTATCAGTCAAAGGCATCAAAACCATCCCTGTAATCCTTGAGATAAAGCATGGTATAGATAATAGTTTGAAAAGAAAGTTGTCCAGAATTGGTTTCAAAATTAAGTACGAAATTAATTTTATAAATCATATATGCGGAAGTATGCCTGTTAGGAATTTTGACAGTCTGAAAGCTCTTGTGGAAATCAACAGGATTTATTATGACGATAAAGCCGTTTTGATGGGAAAAACCTTTGCACCTGTTGATGGTCAGGATTTACCAATAAAAATGAAATCCCAGCTTTTAAATGGCAGAGACATTTCCATCGGCTTCATAGACACAGGCGTACATCCAAAGGCAGATTTCATGAAATCCAGAAAGAGGATACTGGTTTTTAAGGATTTTGTAAATGGAAAAAGAGATACATATGATGACAGCGGTCATGGAACAGCGGCTATCGCTGTATCATCTATTCCAGCCAATGAAGCAGGCATAGTGTGCGCCAAAGCTTTTGACATGTGCAACTATGGCTTTTATTCTGATATACTTGCATCTATGGATTGGATCCTTGAATTAAAGGATAGGTTCAATATAAAAATAGTAGTAGTAAATTTCGGAACTGTTTTACACAATAGCAGCCACGATATTCTATCCATAGCATCAGAAGCTCTGTGTAAAAACGGCCTTATGGTGGTATCCTGTGCAGGAAATCTGGGTCCTGAAAGTGCTACCATCACAAGCCCTGGACACAGCAGCAAATTGCTGACCATAGGTTCCTTCCATATGGATAATGGCAAAGCTGCTGTATCACTCTGGAGCAGCAGGGGACCGACCCTTTACAGCACTGAAAAGCCTGACTTGGTTATGCCTGGTCATATTCCTTCAGAAGGTTTCATGGGTACAGCTGCCTCTGCAAGCCTTGCCGCAGGCTGCGCTGCAATGGTATATGAAAAAAAGAAAGATATTTCCCCTGATGATGCAAAAAGTCTATTGAAGCTCTGTGCTGTTTCTCTTGGAGAACTCAAGCATGCTCAGGGCAGAGGATATATAGATGTAAAAAAAATAGAGGAAATCTGATTCCTCTATTTATCATTTGACTATATACATCATGCATCAGGTTATTTGAGATAATTTGACGGATTTACAGGGTTGCCGTTCTTCCTTATTTCAAAGTGAAGATGTGGTCCTGTGCTGTTACCTGTATTTCCTACAGCACCAATTACCTGGCCCTTATAAACCTTTTCCCCTACCTTCACATTTATTTTGCTAAGATGTCCATAGTATGTAACAAAACCTGCACCATGGTCAATCTTGATCAGCTTTCCATATCCGCCGCTGGTTCCTGCAAAAATAACTTCTCCACCATCAGCAGCTTTTACCGCAGTACCTACAGGTGCCGCAATATCTAATCCATCATGGTTTCTACCCCATCTATATCCAAATCGGGATGTTATGGTACCCCTTGTAGGAGTGCTAAAAGTGCCTGTACCTTTTTTCGGTGGCGGCTCCTTTGTTCCCTTAACCAGAATCTGAGTTTTAGGTTCCTTAATAACTTTTTCTGCTAATATTATTCTCTCACTTTCGATTCCGTTTATCTTAACTACTTCAGCTTTAACTTCCTTTTCCCCATACTGTCCCTTGACTTTTACCTGGGTCTGATCCTTATACAAGCTGCTGCTTAATTCAAGCTTCTGCTCATATGGTATCTTATCCGTATATGTAATCTCTTCAATGGTTTTAACGTTTATTAAAGATTTTGGAACTATCAAATTCAATTCCTGACCTATTTTTATTTTTTCAGGGTTTGCTGTTGGATTTGCCTTCTGCAAATCCTCCAAGCTTATGTCATACTTTCTTGATATGCTCCAAAAGCTTTCTCCCGCTTCAACCTTATGTATCCTTACTTCACTGGTACCATTGATAATATAATGCTGAGCATCTTCTACTTCCATTGCAGTGAATATGTCAGCAAATTCTTCCTTGATTTCTACTTTTTCATTAAAGGTCTTTTCCTTTATTTGGCTGTCATCTGTTATCTTTGTAAAATACTGTTCTACACTGGATAACACTTTTTCTGCTTCTTCCTTGGTTCTTAAAGTTACTATAGGTTTATCGTCTGCATATATGACAGCACATGCTACCTGATAATCCAGGTGTTTTTTCAATTCCTTCTCCAGTGCTTTACCATCAAGGAGTTCTTTTTTTGAAGCATTTACTTTCTGGTAAGATATCTGATCCGTGAAAGCCACTTCTGCAGCATTTTCCTCTTCATAACTCTGCTTCAGCGCCATCAATGTATCCTCTACCAGCTTCTTATCCTTGACTTTTGCAATCTCAACACCGTTTATTATTACGGCAAAAGCATCATTTGCAAATGTGAAATATGTAATGGCTATTAATAATACAGCCAGTGCTCCTCCGGTTATCATAAATCTCTTTTTATTGATAACCTTTACATTAAATTTTTTATTTCCTGTAATTGATTTTATGTTAAACTTTGATAAAGTTTTTTTCACGTCTATCTTAGATATGGCTTCCTTGAATTTGGCAAACCACTTAGAGGCTTGCTTAATAAGATTATCACCGTCTCCCCCCATCAATGCATCTCCTTTCTTATTATGCTTCCTCTATTTTATACCAAACTAGCCTATTATTCAATAAATTATTGGCGCAAAAATTTTCCTGCTTGTCTATAGGATATTCAGTTAAATGCCAAATTATTCTTCTAACATTAAACATTGCCTGACAATAGATTAGTTGGTATTATCTTACACCAAAAGGCAATATTATTAACAGGAAAATATATGCTATAATATTAGATAAAGCGGATTTGATTCCTATTTTAGGAGGAACCTATATGAACTACTTTAGATATAAAGCATATAACGAAGATCTGGGACACACTCCGGTGGAAAACATATTTATAAACCACTATATGCCTGGTGCTCCCGGGGATTATGTCAAGGTATATCTGCTGGGGCTTAAATGCTCCTACAGCTTGCAAAACAGCTATTTATCCGATGAAATAATCGCAAAAACAATCAATATATCTGTAGAAGAAGTGCAGAAGGCCTGGCAGTATTGGCAGGAGCAGGGAATAATAAATGTTATACATACTGAGGAAAACAAGGATAAGGTAATTGAATTCATTGATATCAGAGAAAAAATCCTCAACATAAAGGGAAATGAGGCCAAACCTGCAAAGAACAGCGTGGATCGCATCATAATGGCTAGGCAGAATTCAAAGGTCCGAGAAATGTTTGACTATATACGAAAGATTTCCGGAAGAGAACTGTCCCAGAATGAAATATTTACCTATTTGGACTGGATTGAAGATTATGGTTTTCCTCCCGAAATAGTTGTTATGATAATTGAAGACTGCTACTCGAGAAACAAAAAAGACCTCCCCTATCTGAAGCAGGTGGCCAGAAACTGGTTTGATGCAGGTATAGATTCTCAGGAAAAGGCAATAGAATATGCAAACAGACATAAGGAAAAATGGCAGAAATACAGCAAGGTCCTTAATTTTCTGAGAATCGGAAGACAGCCCACTGCTGTAGAGGAAGAAATGCTGCATAAATGGTTTTATGAATACGCCTTTTCTGATGAGGCGGTGCTTAAAGCCTGCGAGTTAACAGTAAAAACACTGAAACCTTCCTTTTCATACATAGATAAGGTGCTTACCGAATGGCACGAGAAAAATATCAAAACCATTGATGAAATTGAAGCCCTCCTTTCAAAAAATCCTTCAACGGATAACAAAGACGGGACAAAAACTCCCAAGAGAAGCTTCAATAACTTCAAAGGACGTACATATGATACAGATTTATTAAAGCAAATGCTCCTGAAAAAGAGCAGAGGTGAGTTAAGTGAATAGTATACAAGCCATAATGAATGAATATGAAGAAATAAGAGAAAGAAACAGAAGAGAGCTGGATAAGCGCAAACAGGAGATTTATGCCAAGCTGCCAAGGCTCAAAGAAATAGATGATGAAATGGTGAGCCTGGGTATAAAAATAACCAAAGCAGTGCTCATGGATGGTGAAAACCGGGAGAAGCTTTTGGAGGAGCTTCATGGGAAGCAGACAGACCTGAAGGTAGAAAAGGCTGAAATACTGACAGCCAATAAATACCCAAAGGATTATCTGGAGATTAAATATTGCTGCAAAAAATGCAAAGATACCGGTTATATCGGAACAGAAAGATGCAGCTGCCTTATGCAGAAGCTTATTGCTTATCAGTATAAGCAATTTAAGCTTTCCCATAGGATAGCCAAGGAGAACTTTGACAATTTCAATATAAACTATTACTCCGATGAACCTGTCGATGGTGGAAGATCTCCGAGGGAAAACATGCAGCATATATTTATGGAATGCATAAAGTACACCAAAGACTTTGACAAGCATAATAAGAATCTGCTTTTTATAGGCAGGCCTGGTCTGGGCAAGACCTTCCTCTGCAACTCCATAGCCAAAGATTTGCTGGATATGGGCAAAAGCGTCATATATCAATCCGCTCCTGATCTAGTTGATCTGGTAAGGAAGTACAAGTTTGATTTTGATAGTGAAGAAGCGGAAGAAGAGGCTCTAAGGGATATATATGAGTGCGATCTCCTTATAATTGACGACTTAGGCACAGAGCTGGGAACCCAATTTTCCGGGCTTGTAATTTATAATATATTGAATAAAAGATTATTGGAAAATAAAAAAATGATAATATCCACCAATCTGGATGTGGATGAAATAATAAAAACCTATTCTGAAAGAATATCATCAAGGATATTCGGCAACTTTCTGATGTATGAATTTTTCGGAGAGGATATTAGACTTAAGCTGCAGAATATTATATAGAGCAAAAATTGAGGACCGAATGAGATATTAAATCTCCTTCGGTCCTTTCCAGTTATGGCTATAATACTGCCAAATCTTCATCCTTAGGATCGCATATAAACATATGTCCCGGAGAGTGGGTTATCATAAGCTCCGGTTTGCTGGTCATAGCTATGGATTGGGGTGTAACACCGCAAGCCCAGAATACAGGTACTTCGCCTTCTTTAATGGTGGATGGATCACCAAAGTCTGGCTTGTTCACATCCTTGATTCCTATCTGGCTGGGGTCTCCTATATGGATAGGTGCTCCGTGAACCTGCGGAAACCTTGAAGTAGCTTGAACCGCTCTTGGCACCTGATGGTAAGGTATAGGTCTCATGCTTACAACCATCTTGCCATGGAATTTCCCTGCGGGAATACATTCAATATTGGTTATGTACATTGGTACATTATGATTTTCCTCTATATGCCTTACAGGTATGGAAGCATTCAACATAGCAGATTCAAAGGAAAAGCTGCAGCCAAGCAGGAAGGCAACGAGGTCATCTCTCCAATATTTCTCTATATTAGTTACTTCATCTACTAACTCTCCATATTTATAAATCCTGTACTTTGGAACGTCATATCTCAAATCTGCACCCTTCGCCATAAGCTTAGGCTCTGGATCACCTACATCTGTGACGTCCAGAATGGGACAGGGCTTTGGATTTCTCTGAGCAAATAATAAAAAATCAAAAGCTAAATCCTTTGGCACAATTGCCAGGTTTGCCTGTATGTGTCCTCTGCACATGCCTGAGGTCGGTGATACTATTTGCTCCTTTCTGATGAGTTCTCTGACTTCCCTTGGGCTCATATTAGCTAAATCCATCATATATTCGCCGACTTAACGGCTACCCCCTTTACATTTATTTGTCCTTGTATATGTTTATTCTCCAAAATTGGGAAATATCCTTTATTAGAAACAGTATTTCACTATCTAAACCAACTCTTTTTTCTCCTTCAGCAAACTAATACTTCAGATATACAATATACTACAAATAACATCTTTATCAGCATGTTATTCTGTCGATTTTCATAGAATATTTCCCGGGAAATAACTCCTCCCCGATTATATTGTCGCAAATTTTCCCTAAATTCGATGCTGCCAGGGTTATTAAAATCCATATATTATGGTAAAATTATTTAAGTAAACTGTATTGATTCTGGATATAATGTTGAAATGGGAAGTGCAGTATTATGAAAAAGGGAAAATTAAATCTATTAGGACATGACTATGATTATATGGAAGATGAATATGACAGACTGAAAAGTCTTAGCAAGAGCAAAAGCCAATATAGCGTGTTTACAAACAAAGCAAATTTCAAGAAGGTTGAATTTGATTATGAAGAAGATCCCTATGAGCCAGAGGATGACAGATAGGGATCCTTTTTATAGCTTTGCCTATCTGTAATTTTCGAGAATCTTTGCAATATCCTTAGGTTTCAATACCTTTCCATAGGATACGACTTTTTCATCAACAACAAGGCCTGGAGTTGTCATTATTCCATATTTCATTATCTGTACCAGGTCTTCTACCTTATCTACTCTTGCTTCAATGCCAAGAGTGCTAAGAACTTCTTTTACATTGGCCTCAAGTTTTTCGCATTTATCGCATCCAGTTCCCAATATCTTAATTTTCAATTCACAGCCTCCCATACTGTTGATTTTTAGTTCCTTAACTTCATTTCCTGGCCTATAACTTCATTCCATGCGTCAAATATATTTTTGATTATTGCTGGACCTATCTTTGATATGATAACAAGTTGTGATTCTGTTTCATTTTTATCTGAAAGCTTATAATCTATCCTTCTGTTCACAACATCTACCTGATTCCATCCATCGTCAAGATTAAAGAATCCTTTAATTCTATATGCATTTCCGGAAATCTTATCAATGAATCTTGTTAAATCCTCTTTTTTTACTTGGCCTTGGAATGTCAGGGTTAATGATTTTAGTTTGTTTTCGGGGGTATTGATAGAATTCTCTCCTTCAGCCCATTGATTTTTCATCAAGTCTTTCTTTAAAAAGTCATAATTAAGCTTTCCGAATACTGAGGTTTGAATTTCTACTACACCATTTATCTCTCGTATCTTTGATTTAATTTTCTCCAATGTACTTTCATTGATTAAATCTACCTTGCTTATCACTGCAAGATGACAGTGCTTTATTTGTCTTTCCACTGTATCCAAATCATTTATCTGCTCCATGAAATGCACTCCGTCCACAAGGCAGATTGCTCCTCTATACTCATAGACATCTCCCTTGAATTCCTTTACTGCATTCAGTATTTCCCCTATATTTGACGGATCAGCAAGACCGGAGCTCTCAACAAATAAATATTTCAGACCCCTATCTGCCATATCCATCATGGCTTGAGCAAAGGAAATCTTCAAACAAGAGCAGAATATTGATCCCCTGTTTATCTCTACAAGTTCTATCCCATCTTTTCTGATTATATTACCGTCAATACTTACCTTTCCAAACTCATTCATAATGACTCCGACTTTTTCACCTGACAGGTCTTCCAATATATTAGTCAAAAGAGTGGTTTTGCCTGCCCCTAAAAATCCTGTTAATAAATATAAATTTGTCTTTTCTCTCACCATAATCCCTCTTCTTAATATTGAAAATTATCATCATATCAAAAGATAACCAAAGCCGTTAAATATATATCCGATTATAATAATCCCCAGAGTAACTATCCCTATAAATATTCCTAGCAGTTTCATCTTAACAACTTTATTCAGCATTACCATAGAAGGCAGGGATAGGGCTGTTACCCCCATCATAAATGATAGTGCTGTACCTAATCCTACACCTCTGGAAACCAATGCTTCTGCGATAGGCAGCGTTCCGAATATATCAGCATACATGGGCACACCCACAATGGTTGCTATTAACACTGAATACCATTTATCCCGACCCAATATGGCGGTTATTATTGACTCAGGTATCCAGTTGTGTATTGCTGCACCTATTCCAACTCCTGCAAGAATATAAATCCAAACCCTTTTGATTATGCTCAGCACCTGGTCTTTGGAATATTCCACTCTATCACCGACAGTCAATGCTTCCTGTTCCATATCCAGAACCTTGTTCCCGTAGACAAATGGCTCTACGTATTTCTCCAGCTTCATCATGCTGATGACAGTACCTGCCAATACTGCAAGCACAATACCTACAATTACATAGGCTATGGCGATTCTCCAGTTGAATATGCCGGCCAAAAGCAGTATAGATGCCAAATCTACTAAAGGAGATGATATGAGGAACGAAAACGTAACACCAATGGGCAATCCTGCGCTTGTAAATCCTATGAACAATGGAATGGATGAGCATGAGCAAAAGGGGGTTACTGTCCCCAAAAGAGCGCTCAATATATTAGCCGATATGCCATTGAATCTGCCAAGTATTTTTCTAGTTCTCTCAGGAGGAAAATAACTCTGAATATATGAAATCACAAATATTAAAACGGAAAGCAATATGAATATCTTTATGACATCATATATGAAAAAATGAATGCTTTCTCCTACTCCAGTGCTTGTATCTATTCCAATAACTTTTTCTACAAGCAATGTAACTAAATTGTAGAGCCATTCCATCTTCAACAGCTGCCTGTTTAACCATTGAAATACAATCAATTCATCATCCCCTTAACATCCTGCACAGCATTGGCTTCCCTCACCACTTATTACTCCTATGCTGTTAAATAAGCCCTTTAATGCAGTTAAAGCCTCTTCATTTATGGAATATCTCATCCATATGCCATCTTTCCTGCCCTTTACCAATCCACTGTCGCATAGAATTTTCATGTGGTATGAAAGAGTAGGCTGAGTAATGTTAAATTCCTCAAGTATTTTGCAGGCGCACAGCTCGCCGTCTGACAGCATAAGAAAAATTCTGAGCCTTGTTTCGTCACTTAATGCCTTTAGATATTGAACATAATCTTTATAACTCTTTTCCACTGTTTTCACTCCTATCTTCTTCCCGTTCATCTTCATGACCAAATATGTTTCTTAACAGTCCTTCCGCAATAAGACCTACAGGTGGTATAGTATATTCCTGACCCTTGTATACCCACACCCGGCAGTATGTCTCATCTCCACATTGCTCTTCACGTGCGGCGCAGGGTATTTGCCTGCTCTCTATTTGGATGTTCCTTCCGTCTACTCGTATTGCAGGGGAAGCAGCAAATTTATGTTTTATAGCCAATTCCTTTGTGTTTACATTTATTTTATTAAGAATAACCTCAATACCCGCTAATTCTAATACGTTAGAAATACTTGCAATAGCTTTTTTAAGATTTTCTTCTATACCCCGGCACAATTCACAAACACTATGATCAAGACATAAAAAATCTATGACCACTTTCCTTGTCTCTATTTCAATGCTTCCTGCGCTGCAGCAGCATGATCCGCAACAACTGCGTCCACAGGAATTACATCCGCAACTTGAATTATTCATTTATATCCTCCCGTAATCCACATGTATTAACATCATATTGATAACTCTCTATGTATTATATTCCTATATATAGATAAACGTCAATATGTACTATATAAAATTAAAATCATTGTGGAAAACCATGGATAAAAACAATTGTATATGAAATACTAAGTCCATAGATTACTAATACAGGAGGAGTAATCCTTGAATGAAGGCTTGGTCGTAGCTGTCAGATCCATCATCGGCTTCTTTTCTCTCCTTATTTTCACCAGAATTATTGGGAAGGAGCAGATAAGCCAGCTCACCTTTTTTGATTATGTCCTAGGCATTACCATTGGGTCTATAGCAGCTTCCCTCACCACAGATTTATCCAGCAGGGCATGGCCTCACTGGATTGGCCTGCTGTCATGGGCTGCACTGGGCTATTTGATGGAGCTGATAACCTTAAAGTGGAGGTATGCGGCAAAGTATCTTGAAGGGGAGCCAACCATTGTAATTATGAAGGGCAAAATAATGGAGAAAAGCCTGAAGAAAATGAAATATAGAACTTCAGACATCATGGCTCTGTTAAGAAACAAAGGGGTTTTTGATCTTAATGAGGTTGATTTTGCAATAATAGAACCTAATGGTCAAATATCTGTGCTGAAAAAGCCTGAGCATTTACCTTTGACTCCTAAAGATATGAATATTAAGGTTATGCCTACCGGCATAAGCACAGAACTAATATATGACGGAATTATAATTGAAGAGAACCTGGCACAATTAAACAAGGATAAAGCTTGGCTTATGAAAGAAATTAATAAACAAGGCATAAAGGATCCTTCAGAAGTATTCTTGGCAACTCTTAACCCGGCAGGGAAACTTTATATAGATAAATATGATGATCACATTAAAAAGATAATAGATATTGGAGACTATAAAGGGCCTTACTAGGAGATGGTACAGTGAGAAAATTCATGGTTATATCAATTCCTATATTTGCTATTGCAATATTTATTTTCATAATGCAGAATGGCAGTTTTTTAAAATACTCTTTGGGAGAAGGTGAAGATATACCTCAGATAATAGAAGAAATAATACAAAATATATCAAAAGATCATTGGGAAGAAGCAAATAATAAGACCAATGAATTAAAAAAGACATGGAACAAAATAGTTTCCAGAATTCAATTCAGCTCCGAAAGGGATGAAATTAATAGTTTTACCGCTAGTATAGCTAGGCTCGAAGGTGCGATTCTGGCTCAAGATAAATCCAGTGCCTTTATGGAGCTGAAAGAAGCTCTGGAGCATTGGAGGAATCTAGGGAGATGAGGTATATTTGCTTCCTTCCCTTATGCTCAGGGGCTGCAAAGCATTATTCCGGATAAACTCTCTAACCCATTCTTGGTTGGTTTTTGAGTATTCTCTCAAAATCCAGCCGATTGACTTGGTGATGAAAAACTCTTTCTGCTGGCTGTTTTGCATTATAATTTTGCTCAATAGATCTATATCTGTTTTCTCCTTATACTTCAATTGAAAAAGAATGGCAGTACGTGCCAGCCATATATTGCTGCTCTTTGCCCAATTCATGATATGGCTTTCAATTAACTCCGGATAGTTCCTGCACATTTGGCCTACTACAACGCTTGCTATGGCATCCACAGTATCCCACCATGACTTTGTGGTGATCAACTTCTCTATTTTCTCTATATCTTCAGCTTTTATATAATTTTTCAAGGCTATTAAATAATCTACTGCTAAATATTGAAACTCTCTCTCCGGCAGATCCCACAGCATAGTTATTGTATCCCAATCTACGGTTTTTCTCTTTTTAGCCTCCCTGATAAATTCCTTTGTAAGCTGCTGCCTTTGAGGCTTTTGTATCCCTAGAAAGGGAAATTTGTTTTTCATATAGGCAGCCATCTGAGGAGCTTTTACTGGGTCTGCGTTTTCATGCAGAATTGAAATTATGTTTTTTATCATGGTTGTGCACCTCTAGCCTTTTATCATGAATCTCTGGGCCGTATTCCAACCAAAAATTCCACCGGTATGGATGAATAATATATTATCATGCTTATCAAAGGTGCCTTTCTTTATCTCCTGTACCAAGCCATACATGGCTTTTCCTGTATATACCGGATCCAGTATGATTCCTTCCAACTGGGCTATATGCTTTATAAACTCTATCTCCTCTGGTCTGCTGATTGCATATCCTAATCCAAAGTATCCATCAATTATGTCAATTTTGCTTCTATCTATCTCTATCTCTTCTCCTGTGTACCTCACAAGCTCGTGTAGCAGTGACTCTACTGTATTCAGGAAATACTCCTTATCTGCTGATATGTTTATACCATAAATCACAGCATCATTCTTCTTAACCTTGTTGCCATAATACAAGCCTGAATAAGTACCCCCTGAACCTACTGAACATGCTATTGCATCAAATTTGACTCCCATTTGATTTTGCTGCTCCAGAATCTCCAGCATAGCATTGTAGTAGCCAAGTGATCCTATGCCATTAGATGCTCCTTCAGGCAATATGTATGCTCTATGGCCTTCCTCGTAAAGCTCATTCTTTACCTCTTCCATAATCTTAGTCCTATGGTTGCTGTATTCTTCAGCAGTAATAAATCTGATTCTTGCACCCAGCAGTTTGTCAAGAAAATAGTTTCCTTCCAGTTCATTATCTTCTCTTCCCCTAAGCACCAGGTATGATCCCATTCCTAACCTGGCAGCCACTGCAGCAGTTGCTCTGGCGTGATTGGACTGTATACCTCCGCAGGTAATAAGGTAATCACAATTATTATCAAGTGCTTCTTTTACCGCAAACTCCAGTTTCCTTACCTTATTGCCGGATACCTCTGTACCGGTCTGGTCGTCTCTCTTTATGTAAATGTTCTTCCCTAATTCCTTGCTCAGCTTTTCCAATTTCTCAATTTTCGTAGGCAGATTTGCTAATTTGATTTTATTTTGAAGAATCATAATCCAACCCTCCTTTTCATAATGATATTTATATTTCTCTTAATTAGCATAATATCCTCTAACTTACACAAAAAAGGACAACCTTAGGCTGCCCTTAAACCGCTTTTCTTTTAAAGTTGTAGTAGTCCGCTGATAATATATTTTCAATCTTAAAATACCGAATCTGTCTTCGCAGATAACAGTATGCCTTAATTTTGTTATCCTGAATTTCAAGTACCTTTATATTCCGTTCGCTGATACCCGATTCTCCGTTATATATTATTGTAATAACCCTGCCTCTTTCCAGTGATGCCTTCAATATGTGCTCTTTCATGCTATCACCTTCATTTTTCTTTTATTATATCAAACATATGTTCGCTTGAAAAGAGGCAAATATTTTTTTATCAAACAATTCTTATACTGAACTGGGGGCAAGCAGATATGCAATAACCGCATTGGATGCATTTTGAGGTATCAATATATGCTTTCTGTTTCTCATTAATAGAAATTGCCTCACTGTGGCATATATCTATACATGTGCCGCATCCTATGCATGAAATTTCTGATACCTTCACAACCTTTCTGTTTCTGATGTTTATTATGCCTTCTAAATCCCTTTCTCCGTTAAAATATCTTACGTTATAATCTACTTCCTCATTGCTGACCATTCCTACGGCTATTGAATAATCTCCAAGATTCATAGCATATTCCATGCAGCTGTGGTAATCATCTATCAAGGTTCCACCGCCTAAAACCTTCATCAGGTAAACACCTTTGTTGTTTTCATGACAGAGCTCAATTGCTCTCTCCATATCTTTAAGAGAGCCTTTTACTATTCCTCGGCCAAATTTGTTTATTAAAGGGAATACTATGTCTATATCTTCTCTTTTTGCAGACAGCTCTACAATCTCAACGCTATGAGTAGTTATGCCCACGGCTTTGATGATTTCCTTCTTTTTATAGTCCAAAAGGCATTGATATGCTCCTTTACGCTTTTCAAATACATCAACATTAGCTTTTGCAGCATGAAGATTGAATATATCAATATAATCCAGACCTAATCCTTCTAAAGCTTCATGTATTGCTTCCTCCATATCCTCATAGTTTACAGCCATTGATTTTGTAGCGATTACTGGTCTAAAATCTACTTGATCCAGGGCAGCCTTAATATAGGGATAAGTACGATAAATCTGAGCCGTATCGATAAAATTAATACCTCTTTTCAAAGCATTTGCAATTATTTCCCCGCCCTCTTCAACGGAAAGATTCTTTTGCAGCGGTCCCATGGGCAATGCTCCAAAGCACAGTTTTGAAACTTCTATTCCTGTCCTTCCTAATACTATCTTATCCATAATGCTAACCTCCAGATTACATTCTTGTTTCACCTTTTACTTCATTGCATAAAATGTGAAAAAGGCTTCCTTAATGACAAAAAATTTACATAAGGAGCCTTTTTAATTATAGCATATAAAAAAGGTCGCTTAGCAACCTTTTTTCGCTAAGGAACCCTATGGTTCCCTTCAACGGATGCTTCGCATAATGAATAAGATATGTGCATGATATATTTGCCTTTTGTATGAGCTCGTTTTCATCATATCATATCTTCTAATAAGGTATTCCATAATGAATCATGAACTCATCATTCATATATCTGTTTCTGGATAATAAGAATCCCTCATATCCTTTGCTCAGTATTTCCTGCTGTTTATGCAATTTTTCATTCTCCACCTCTATGCTGGATCTATATTCCTTGGTGCCTGTGAATCTTAAATCCCTATGGAGAAGAAACCTCCATTTTCCTTCGTATGGTCCTTCCCTTCGACCTAAAGCCTTGATAACCAATCCTGCATCCATTACATTCTTCAAGCTTGGGTAGTTGAAAGGTGAAACGGTACATAGAATGTGATAATAACCTAATTTATATACAATATTAAAAGTATGTTTTATCATCTTGGCCTGAAGCCTGTTTCCTCTGTACTCAGGATGTACTACAGTTGCTTCCAGATGTACAACATGATCCAACTCGTCTTCAGGCAATCCTAGTTCTGCTCCCATATTAGACGGGCTCTTTCCTGGAAAGGAAACTGTTCTGAATGCTATCAGTCTATTGTTTGCATATACTCCTATTGCTCTTCCTTTATTCTTATCCAAAACTTCATTTAAAATAAACTCTCTGGAATCCATGGCAAAAGTATCAGGATTTTTCAGCTGACTGACTACCTCATTTTGAAGAACCATTATTTCATCAATATTTTCTTTATCCAGAACTACCATGTCATACTCTTCATCTACAACTATAGTCCTTCGCAATGTTCCACTATCAATACTTTGTCTCATGTTTTTCCTCCTTTCTCCTTTAGCTAATATTTAATATTGTTCCAACTATTTATTGTTATAATTCACCAAAGTAGATGGAAAGTCAACCTATTTGAATTGTTTATTTTATAACATTAAAAAAATAGTGGCCAATATAGCCACCATTATTACTCTTCATCATTTCTGAGTTGTTCACCTGCTTCTCCTAATGATGCAAAGGAACTTGTGTAAATATAATTTGCTATTACCTTCACATCTATGGAAGATGGATCTTGGCATAAATCTCCGGGGAGAGTAAAGCAAAATTCCTTGGTTATCTCTTTGCATTGGCTTGTGCTGCAGGTTCCTGTGAATATTATTTTGCCTTTCTGGCTGATTATCGTATTGGTTTTGGGTTTCACCAGCACAACACTCAGTCCAAGAAGTCTATTTTTGCAGACATTTTTCAGATTTACGATAAGCCTGAGTAATCTGGTTTGGCAATTAAGCTCATCAATGGGTAAGTACACTTCTTTAAAATCTTCGCATACATCAAAGTTTATTTTTTTATATGCTTCATAGCTGCAGTCATTGGCTGATTCAATTTTTAATGTATCCAACTCGCTGAATCTCTTAAGTACATTTACCTCTATCTCATCTTCATTTATTGCTTTCTCATCCAAAGCTTCGTTTTCAACTCTATACATTTCCTTATCTTCCATAATCAAACCCTCCTGAAAATACGGTATCATTACAATATATTCAGGATTGCAGAAAGTGTTACAGATGATAAAGAAATGCTATATAAGTATCAGCTTTTCCTGCCTGCCGTCCAGAAAATCAACTATGCCATCCTTAAGAATATCCTCCTCAAGATACATAAATACAAGTTGATTATCCCAAGCCTTTATATTGTCAGAAACATTAAGCTCCAAAGCATAGCAAGTCTTATCCTCAATAGTTCGTTCACCTGCGCCGGGAATATATGACTGATTGTCATACTGACCTATGATGGGTCCAGCACCATGTCCAAATGTTCCTATAGGATGAGTATATACCATGGGATTAAGACCTTCGGATTCAGCAGTTTCTATAGATTTGAGAAATGCCTCATTTCCAGTGGCACAAACTCTAATGTTTTCCCTTACAATATCCTGAAGTCTGTTCCCTTTGGCCATAAGTTCCGAAAATTCCTCTGGAGCCTCTTTTTCACCGTCCTTGAGTATATACCCAACCCACTGCATATCAGTGTGCAGCTGGACATAGATACCGTTTATGCCTATATCGCAATGAATCAAGTCCCCAGGAAGGATAACTTCGTTGAACATTCTTGAAACGCTGCTACCCTTGCGCTGAAGATCAACATCCGGTCCAAACCAATATTGGTATCCGAGTCGATTAATAACATCCCGCATGAACCACTCGATGTCAGTAGTAGTGGTTATTCCTGGTTTAATGAACTGCTTGGAGAAAGAATAGTTTATTATATCATGTGTTATGTTGACAAGCTTCTTCATTGTATCTATTTCCAATGGAGAAACTCTCTGAAGCCAATACACTGTAAGAGGTTCACCATCGCATAGTTTTGCTACATTTTCCCCCAGTGATTCTTTTAATTGCTCATAAAGTGTAGATGAAAGCCCATCACAAAAGCCGTTGATATGGCTTCTATTAATAGCTATTTTTGAAGGATTGCATTTCCTGACAATTCTGCTGATAGCCTCCCATATAGTTTCACCTGGCTCCTGAACTCTTTCGTAGATACTTTCCATTTCGGGAGAGCAGGGACCTATAACCATTTTACGAACCGTATCCTTTTCTTTATCATATTGAAAAGCCAACATTCCAATGCGCCTGGCATCATACATATCCCACGGATATAATGTTTTTAGCATAGGATCCTTGCATCCCTCTCTGGAAACTACTATCCAAAAATCCATGCCTGATTTCTTCATTGCCCATGGAAGCACTGTTTCCAGTCTTTCTTTCAGAATCCTTGAGCTTAGTTCCGCCTGTTTCTTGACAGGCAAAAGACCTGCTGCCTCCATTTTGGCTTCAAGTCTTTTAATAAAATCTTCATGCATATCTATTTCACTCCTTTAAGTGAATCCTTGAGCTATTTAGCGCACATAACCTTGTCAAAGCTTTATCACGAAAAAGCTTTCATTGGAAGCATTATAAATTAAGGAATCATTTATTGCAACTCATAACAGTAATGTTGATGCAATTTAAGACTCTATAAAAACCTGCTAAGAGCCGGAATAAAAAACCGGCTTTTACATGCGAAAGCCAGTCTTTTTTCATCCCCCCATTTGCGATGTTTAATTTTTATGTACATTTACTTTAATTTCCTTTATTATCTGCTTATAACTTAAATTTTGCCACAACTGAATTAAGCTCTTCTGCCATTTTCGCAAGTTCTTGTGAAGATGATGCAACTTCCTGAATGGCAGCTGCCTGTTCCTCAGTTGAAGCTGAAATTTCTTCTGTAGATGCAGCTGTTTCTTCCGTTAATGCAGCAGCATTGCTTATGGACTTGACAATATCCTTACTGCTCATTGCAAGGGACTGTATTGATTCATTGATGTGTTCAATTTGTAAAACAATATTCTCTATTTCGCCTACTATTGTTCTGAATGCATTTCCGGCTTCATCTACTATTACAACACCCTCATCGACTTCTTTAGTGCTATTTGTCATGTTATGTACCGCTTTTTCGATTTCATTATAAATATTTGCAATAAGTTCAGCTATTTGTTGTGCAGAATTATTGCTTTGTTCAGCAAGCTCCCTTACTTCATCAGCCACCACAGCAAAGCCTTTTCCTGCCTCCCCTGCCCGTGCAGCTTCTATTGCTGCATTTAACGCTAATAGATTTGTCTGTTCTGATATATCCTTTATTACATCTACTATCTCATTGATTTTTTTTGATTCTTCTCCAAGCATATTTACAACTTTGAATGTTTCTATGGAGGTTTCCTGTATGGCTTTAATTTTATTTACTGCATTTTCTGATACTGCAAGACCATTATTTGATGTCTCCAGGACTTTTCTGCTGCCTTCAACTGCTCTGGCTGCATTAATAGACATATTCTCAATCTCACTGTTTGCATGGTTTATATTATCGCTTATATTCTGCATTTCCTGTGCCAGATCAGCCGTACCCTCTGAAAGCTGATTAACAGTAGTTGCAATGTTTGTGCTTACTGTAGATGCTTCCTCCGAGACAGCTGCCAGTTGATGACTTGAAGAAGTCAGAGCTTTCGAAGCTGCACTTATTTTTGAAACTAACTCCTTTAATCCTTCCACCATCTGACTTAAGCTCATATACATTTGTCCAATTTCTCTTGTTCCCTGGTCTTTCTTGATAGTAACTGCCAAATTCCCTTTGGCAATTTCACCGGCAATAGTTGCTGATGCAATAATAGGTTTACTTAATGTGGAGCTAATAAATAAACCTAATAAGGCAGCTAACAAGAAGCCAAGTATAACACTTATCAGAAGCAATTTTGATATGTTTTCGTACATAGCCCACGCATCTATTCTTGCAGCATCAGTAAATTCCACATTCAATGCAACCAGCTTTTCCAGTTGTGCTTTAGAATTGGCATAGTATTTATCGTTCCCGCCAATATTTTTCACAATCATCATCACTTTAACTTCTTCTGACTTGGAATCATTGTATTCTTTAGCTAATTCAACAAAACCATCTATGTTCTTTTTCCATACATTCCAAAATAGCATGAAATCCTTCTGCATTTTTTCTTCATCTGCAGTTGCCGTCATTCCAGTATATGCTTTCCATTCATCTTCCACGTTCTTAAATGCTTTATCTATATTATCTAATTGTTCATTATAGTCTTTACCGTTTATTGCATTCAGCAAAATTTGATTCACCGAATTATTAATTGAAGTCTGTGCTTCTGATATAACAAGCAATGATTGAACACTGGGAAGTCTTCTTTCGGCGAATTCCTCCTGAATCTTGTACATATTATATGTGGAAATATACCCTATAACCCCTACTGCTGCCACAATTAATGCCACAATTAGAAAGGCTGATATTAATTTCGTGCGCATTTTGAAGCTGTTCGAAAATCTCATGCAATAATCCTCCCTGTTTTACCTATCATTTATACAATAAGCGCCAACATTGTTGGCGCTTATTGTTGTTTAACCTTTAACCTATCTTTATACAGAGTTGATTATTGTGCATTCTTAAGAGCGTCCAATAAAGCATCTACATATTCCTGTCCTATAGCTTTTCCTATGGAATCATATACTCCTTGTGCCTTTTCGAGAACCTGATCTATGAAACTAGCATCAAATTCGATCAATTCCATTCCGCCAGCAACCAGTTTGTCTCTGTTTTCTGTATCTATAGTAGCCAGTTTTGCCTCAATTTCTACTGCTGCTTCTTTTACTGCCTGTGTGAGAGCCTCTTGATATAGCGGATCCAGGCTTTCAAACTTAGAGTTATTGATGATGAATTGGTTACAATAGAGTATGTGGTGAGTCAATATGAGATATTTCTGAACTTCCTGGAGATTTGCACCAACACAAGTATCAGTTGCATTTTCCTGTGCATCTACAAGACCTTGCTGCAATGATACATAAACTTCTGGCCATGGAAGCGGTGTTGGAGCTGCTCCAAGGGCTTTCCAGAATGCCATATGGTTCTGGTTTTCCATTGTTCTTATCTTCAAGCCTTTGAAATCATCTATGCTGGATATCTTCTTGTTGGAGGTTGTTTCACGGAATGTAGCTGCCTGTAGATAATGCATAATACGCATATTCTTTGCTTTGTATGCTTCATTTATCTTTTCATAGAAAGGACTGTTATTCAGTGCATAGTCAATAGTCTTAGCATCGTATTTTGCAAATACCATTGGTAGGTCAAATATTGCTACTTCCGGTACAAAGTTAACAGTTTGAGCCGTCTGGCATATTACAAAGTCAATGTCTCCTGCAAGCATCTGAGACTGAAGCTCCTGGTCATTACCAAGCTGGCTGTTTGGATAATAATCAACTGTCAGCTTACCGCCAGTAATTTCGCTAACTTTCTTAGCAACCAGTTCACCGTAAAGCTGTGCTGCAGCGCCAACACCTGCATTATCAGCACCTATTAGAACTACAGGTTGCAAGGAATCATACTTGCCTCCACTCTCTGCCGGTTGTTGTGATGGTTGTTCAGCGGGCTGTTGTGCCGGCGGTGTTTGTTGAGCACATGCAGTTGGAACTAATGCCATAACCAACACCAATAATAAGATAAGTAATTTTTTCATTTTCTTTCCCCCTTTAATTCATTAATTATATTTATTTCCTGACTCCTTATTTCAGGAGTACAAGGCTGAACCAAGGTATATAAGTGATAACAAACAGTGCTATACCAAAAGCAATTATGAAAGGCATAGCTTTTTTAGCTACATTCATCGGTGGTAAATTCGATAATGTACCTGCAACGAACAAATCAAGTCCGAATGGCGGAGTAGCCAATCCGATTGACAAACAGCATACCATAATAACGCCAAAATGTACAGGATCAACTCCTAAGGATTGGACAGCCGGAAGCAGTATAGGTGACAATATAACTATGGCAGGTCCTGTATCCATAACCATTCCAAGTAATAAGAAAATAATTACTATAGCAGTTAAAACTGTTATACTTGATGAGAAGTTGTTAAGTATAAAGTTCTCAATCAATACCGGAGCCTTAACCAATGCCAATACCCTTCCAAAGGCTATGGCAAAGGCAAGCACAAAGCAAAGCGGAGCATAGGTCTTAACAGCATTTCCAAGGAAAGGAATTATCTCTTTCAATGTAAAGGATTTATATATTACCAAAGAAACAAATAGAGAATAGAATACGGAAATACATGCGGCTTCTGTAGGTGTTACTATTCCTGAATATATACCTCCCAATACTATTACAGGAGACAGCAGAGCCCAGAAACTCTCCTTAAACAAGTTAAGAAATCCTTTGGAACGTAATTCCGCCATCTTTTCCCTTATTTTTTCCTTGTCTTCTCCTTTTCTCTTGCAATAAATGACTGCATAAATCATCATGAAAAGTCCGATAAGAATACCAGGAAAGACTCCTGCCAGAAAAAGTGCACCTGTTGATACACCTGTTGCCAGTGAATACAGAACAAAAGGTATTGATGGCGGTATTATAACACCGAGACCGCCTGCAGTAGCCACCATACCTGCAGACCAAGTTCTGTCATAGCCCATTTCTATCAAAAATGGAATAGTCATTGATCCTACCGCTGCTGTAGTAGCAGGGCCTGATCCCGAAATAGCTCCATAAAATAGACATGTAAGAATAACTGCACATGGTAATCCACCGGTTAAATTGCCTACAAAATATGCAAAGAAATTGAACAATCTTTTGGATATACCACCTTCAGCCATTAGTACTCCTCCGAGAATGAAAAGAGGTACTGCTAATATGGGCGTGGAATCAGAACCGGAAAAACTGTTTGCAATCAACTGCTGAATAGAGCTTCCTGTTCCGCCCAGAATAAGGGGTGTCATAGCTCCCATTATCATACTCACGGCTATAGGAACAGCAAACACAAGAGCTCCTAAAAATACTACAAATACCCATAATGCCATCAGATTTCACCCCCCGATAAATCTGCTTCTTTAATAATATCTTTGCTTGTAGTTTCTACTTCCTCCAATGCTTCTTTTAATGTAGCCTCTAAGGTTGTTTCAGCTTTTTCATTGAAATGCTTGAAATTATATATTATTTGCTGTATCATTCGCAATACAGCTAAGCCGAAACCTACAACTGTGGCCATATACATCATCCACATGGGAATATTCATAGCAGGTGAAACCTGACCGATTGTTTTGATCTTGCCTGTATAAATTATTGAGTATCTAAATAAAACAGCAAATATAATTAACATCAATATATTAACTATAATCTCAATGGACTTTCTAAGCTTCAAAGGAAGCAAATCCATTACTATTCCTACTTTCAGCATATTTCCCTTTTTAATTGTAAATCCCAGAGAAAGAAACACCGTCCATATATAGCAATACCTGCCGAATTCTTCAGGCCAGCTCATAGAAGCTGCAAAGGTTCTCGCTATAATCTGTGCCATCATTACACAAGATATAGCTGCAAGTAAAACTACAAGAATTGCTTCTTCAAAGTGCTTATCCAGCCATTTAAGTACATTCATGTTGCTACCCCCTTTCCCATAATACGAGTAAACTCAACTCCTGATTGCCCGTTATTTCTCTGCTTTTCCAGCTAGTATGTCAAGGAGTTCCTGGCGCATTGCTTCTATGGGAGCCTCTTTGCCGCTCCATAGTTCAATCTGTGCTGCACCCTGATAAAGTGACATTCCCAAACCATTTATTATCTTGCAGCCAACTTCTTCTGCTTCTATTAGGAATCTTGTCTTAGACGGATTATAAGTTGCGTCGAAACATACCTGCCCGGGTCTGAGATATTCTTTTGGAATGGGCGTTTTGTCTATACTTACAGGCATACCTAAACCAGTATTATTCATAATAACATCGGATTCTGCCACTTTTGCTTTTATTTCCTCTTCGTTTTGCATATCTACAACTTCTGCTACAGGTGCAAAATTCTTATTAATATCATCTGCAAGTTCCTGAACTTTTGACATGGTTCTGCTTGCAATGTATATTTTCTTTGCTCCGTTATATGCAAGCACGCTGCAAATAGCTCTGGCTGCTCCTCCAGCTCCCAGACAGAAGAATACAGAATCCTTGACATCTATTTCAGGGGCTTCCTCCTGCAAAGATCTGAAAAAACCTATACCATCGGTATTGTAGGCTTTAAGTTTCCCATCCTTAATCACTACAGTATTGCTTGCATTCATTTTTTCACATAGTGGATCCACTTCATCAACATACTTCAAGACTTCCACCTTATTAGGCTTTGTTACTGCGAATCCAGCAAAATTCATATGTCTGATACCATTGATTACATCACCTAAATGGTCATTTTCAACTTCAGTATAGAAATACAGCATGTTTAATCCAGCTGCTCTATAAGCAGCGTTTTGCATTCTTGCAGCATAAGACTGAGATAATGGCTTCCCCAGAAGAGTTATCATTTTGGTATTAATATTAACGGGCATATTATATCCTCCTTTAAAACATTAAATCATTAATCAATTCCGTTATCAGCAAAGTACTGCTTTGCCTTGAGCAGGCACTGAGAAGCATGTCCTGCTGCTCCTCTCACAGCCATTTCCTTGGAATTTGGCAGTTCAATTGATATTGGGTTTGGAGGCATTGCAAGAAGCATACCCTTTATATTTATTTCTCCCTCTCCAGGATATAGTCTTCCTTCTCTAGCAACTCCAATCATGCTTGGGTCATCCAATGGAGGTATTGGTCCAGGACCATCACAAAGATGAATAAATCCAAATTTTGAAGGATCTACTTTTGCAATATCATCTGCGGATACTCTCGATCTATGAGCATGAAGTGTATCTACCATAAGGTATGCATTAGGCCTATCTACTGTATTTAGTACATCCATGGCTTCAGTGAGGTTAGTAACTCCTGCAAAAGTCACAAACTCCAGATTTACACGCAATGAGTATTTGGCAGCAAGATCACATATTTTTTCAAACTGACGATAGTAAAAATCTTTATCTTTAGTCCATATGCTTGAAAGCACGTCAGTAGCTCCCAATTCCGCAGCTGCAGAAAATGCAGATTCAAAATCCTCAACCTTCAGATCCTCTCTGACTCTGGCCAATTCTATGTCCATCAGTTTAATTTTGTATTCTGAAAGGGCTTTCCTTATCTCATTGAACAAATTCCTATCCTTGTCAAATTGGAAAAGAGGCTCGTTAGGAAGAAGCATAGGAATTGGACGGAGGCTGACAAAATCATATCCAGCCTCCGCAGCTATTCGGATTTGCTCAACTGGGCTAGTTCCAGGTATGGTTAGATATGCAAGGGAAAACTTTCTGGCCATAATTTTTCTCCTTTCAAACTCTCTAATTTTTATGTGAACCGGAATGATTCGGTACCTCGTATTCGCCCTTTTCGTTCTTTCTCACTTTTCCGTTTACTACATTTGGCTTTGGTGTGTAAATATCATTTATGTTCCAGCAGCCAGGTGTAGGTACTGCAATGTTTTCCATTGGAACATCCAACAGGAATGGTCTGTTGCTGGCCAAGGCTTTCTCAAGTGCTGGTTTGAATTCATCTGCTGATTCTATGCGTATTGCCTCCACTCCGTATCCCTTTGCAACTTCTGCCCAGTTTGGAGAATACTTTTCACCATCAGGTGTGGTAAATACTGTTCCAAACTTGGTCTTGTAATTTGAATACTCCAGGCCTGCAATTGTTCCAAATGCTGAGTTGTTCATAACAACCCATATTACTGGAATACCTTGCTCTACTGCTGTTGCAAGTGGGCTTGGATTGACTCCGAATCCGCCGTCTCCAACAAGTGAGATTACAACCTTATCAGGTGCTGCAAGCTTGCCTCCCAAAAGGGCTGAACCTCCGAAGCCCATAGTCGCAAATCCTGAGCTGTGATGAATACTTCCTGGTACAGTGATGTCAAATTGTTGAGCCACACCATTTTTATTCCAGCCTACATCAGTGAATATGATTGCATCCTCAGGAATTGTCTCCTTAACATCCTTCAATATTCTTTGAGGTGTCATCGGGAAACGGCTGTCTTCAGCTATCGCTCTGTTTGATTCTTTGAATTGCTCCCTATTCTTCTTGATCATTTCTCTGAGTTCTGGTCTCTCTATTCCCTCAGGGCATATTTTCTTTGCTTCTTCCAGTATCTGTGCAAGTGCCTCTTTCAAGTCAGCTACTGCACCAATGCTTACTGGATAGTTGCGTCCGATTTCTGCCGGATCTATGTCAATTTGTATGAACTCTGTCTTACTCATATCAAAGGTTACACCTGGATACCAGCTGGAGCTGTCAGCTTCTGCAAATCTGGTTCCAAGTCCTACAAGTACATCCGCATTTGCAGTGAATCTATGAGTAAATTCAAGGCCCCAGAATCCTGTCTGTCCAAGCATCAATGGATGAGTATCAGATATGCAGCCCTGTCCCATCAATGTTCTGGATACTGGTATGTCAAGGAATTCAACTAAATCCTGAAGCTCTTTGGAAGCTCCTGCTGCCAGTACTCCTCCGCCGGCATGAATAACTGGATTCTTAGCTTCTACCAGTTTCTGGGCTATTGCCTTTGCAGCTGAAGGTGCCAATGCAGGTTTAATTGTCTTATGGCTGTCACGATAAGTTCTTTCGAATAGTTCTTCATCTATCTTTTCGGAGAATACGTCCATGGGCACAGATATTAAAACCGGTCCAGGTCTTCCGCTTTCAGCAAGACGGAATGCTTTGTCCAATATCTCAGGCATTGCCTCAGGATCATCTACTCTCCATGCTCTCTTTACTATAGGTCTCAATACTTCATACTGAGAAGCGTCAGCATGCATATTTATTTCCTGATGCGGATGCTTGCCAAAGTAGTATCTTGGTATATCCCCTGCTATTACTACCATGGGTATGGAGTCTGCAGCTGCGTTGGCTACTCCTGTTACAGCATTCATTATGCCAGGTCCTACGTGGCATAAAACCACTCCGGCTTTTTTCTTTACTCTGGCATATCCGTCAGCAGCCAAAGCTGCAATCTGTTCATTTCTAACGGAGATATACTTTACACTGGTGCTCCTGGATAGTGCGTCCAGAAGGCCTATTACAGTGTGGCCACAGAGGCCGAATACATATTCGACTCCGCGGCGTTCCAAATAATTTACCATCAAATCAGCAACTAGCTTTTTCAAGAAATTGCCCCCTTTCTATGCTTTTCCTTCTCTCTCGGGCTCGTAAAATTCGCCAAATAACTCCTCATCACTGGGTCTGTCTTCTGGGATTTCTCTTGATACCCATGTAACATTCATATAGTGGTGTAGATGAACATTTTCTGATGTTGCATTGCCACCCCAGGTTCCGCATCCAAGACTTGAAGTCATAGGCATTCCATTAGTGAAGGAACCTGCATTGGATTTTGATTGTGGTTGTCTGACCATGATGCGACCTACCTGGGCTTCAAGTGCCAGTCTGTGTATATGGTCATCATCAAATGAGAATATACCTACGCTGTGACCTTTACCACCTACTTCATGTATAGCTTTAACTATATTTATAGCATTCTGGAATTCACCTTCGTATTTG
>Ga0134092_1000225_pt1 | contig 59059 bp, 55 predicted proteins | sample 3_6taG_FD_94454 | JGI IMG/M metagenome (GOLD analysis project Ga0134092, IMG submission 94454) | Switchgrass degrading microbial communities from high solid loading bioreactors in New Hampshire, USA - 3_6_20_6_A3 metaG | ecosystem: Engineered > Bioreactor > Semi-continuous > Anaerobic >... | reverse complement strand
GAGAACTTGAGGCGGACAAAATGGAAAAAAGCGGTACCAATGATAAATGCTCACATTTATGAAATACAACAAATTTTCCAGTTACGTTACTTTAATCAGACACAAAATTCTTGACAACTCTCCTGTTTTTGTACACAACGTTATCTCAAATTTTTAAATCCTTTTCCTTAATCTCTCCTATTACTGCATCTGACGCCAGTTTATCTTCTTTTATCCATTTCTCTATGTATCTTGCTAATCTGTGGGCATGACCTATTTTCAGCCTTCTCCCTTTATTCCTTGCGTTTTCTTCTGCTCTCCTTTGTCCTACATCTGCCAGGTATACATACTCGTCTAAATAGTCTTTTACTTTCGGATTCCGGCTTGCGTATGGATTCTCCCGGGGAGACTGCTGTAATACCTCTTTAACCATTCGTAGCTGTTCATCAGATAGTTTGCTATCTGAACCTCCTCTTTGCTGGGGAATCATTCCGGATAATCCTTTCTCATTATATCTGTTAAGCCAATCTCTAACCGTAGAGTCAGAAACATTCAGCATTCTAGATACTTCATGGATGTTATATCCTTAATGAAACTTTAACATGGCCAGGTACCAAAGTTTCATGGTTCCGTATTTTTCTACTCATAAATATCAGATCTCCTTTATCAACTTCTGATATTTATGATATTATATCTACATATTCTTAATCACTGGTATTTCATGGTAATAAGCGATTTTCAGCACTTTTATATAAAACTCTGATTGTTCGTGATAAATTGCGGCCGTGCTCTAAGTTGTAATCTACAGCAGCTTTCTTTTGCTCTAATGAATATTTGAAACTTCAGGAATATTATTCAAATAATGCTTCTCTCTTAGTATATGTCTTGTACCACTTTATAAATGTTTTCCGGTTTGGTAACCGAGCTCACGAATAACATTTGCTGCCCGTTCATCATGTTTGATGTAAAGCTTCATTGCCTTTTCTCGTTCTTTATTTGAATATATATGGACATTCTCCTCTTTCATTAATAGTCCGAGATTTTGTTTGTACACCTCCTTTGTCCATTTCTACTTTGCTATAAACATCAAATGTCATATTGTTTTCCGATATAACAAATTTTCAATCCATACAAGTAAGGTTTATCTTTCACCAACATAAAAAAAGAGTCTTTGGTATAATGAAAAAGGGATTATACTATTGCTATATAGCATTAATCCAATAGAGTACCGAAAAATGTTTGTCTCCATACTCAAATACACCATTATAAAACTACAAAATGTAAGAACAAAACAGACTTGCATTTATGTAAATAAAATTAACTTAAAATAACCTGCTCAAAAATAACTTTGTTCTGCTGCATAAGTCTATATTCGTATTTTATTAACATATGATTTTAGAAATATTTCTTACAATTATTATCCCAATAAGCTACTGCTTTCAAGTTAATCAGTATATTAAATTTTCTGCAAGATAATAATCAAATAAATATATAGGCTAAATAAATATACCTGATAATGTAGCAATGCTCCTTATTGGTTTATGATTAGAATATGTAGTAAACATTCAAAGATATATGTTAATTTAATAATATAATAATTTAATTATCGACAATTTTAATATTTTTTTCATTTATACATATTTTACTTATTGCGTTTTTAATATCCAACATATTTAATATATTTTCAGGAATGTGTTCTTTATTTATCTCAGTTTTTCCTTCTTTTAAACCATTTACTAATCCTGCCACAAATATGCTTAATATTGTGAAATTCATAAACTTTTTAATATCTGCTTCATGATTTTCACTTATATCCTGAATTATAATTGTTTGTAATCCGTCATTTCTGTTAATCAAGTTTTCAAGATGCTCTTTGATTTCTTTTTCGCCGGTAAGATATGTATCCTTACAGAAAATTACAGGTATTATACCTTCATCTTCTTCGCTTACATTATAAGTTTTATTATATTCATCCAAAAGGCTTTTATTTTTTAAATCAGCTATATTTAACTTAATTAAATTCAAGTTTGTATACTTCTCTATCAAATAATCAAAATATTCGTTCAGGTTATAGCAGGAAGAACACGTAGGTGAATAAAAGTATATAACATTTACTTGTTCCTCATCTGCTTTAATTAAATTTGAATTCAAAAGAAAAACAGTAATAATAACTATCATCAGCAAAAATAACTTCTTACTCATAACTAATAGCTCCCCGTATCTTTTTTTATCATTCCATCATCAAGAATTATTTTTCGCTTGGCATAGGATGCCACTTTTTCATCATGGGTAACTACTACCAGTGTGGTGCCAGTATTATTTAATTCGCTCAACAATTCCATTACTTCAGTACCGTTCCTGCTGTCCAGGTTGCCTGTGGGTTCGTCGGCAAGGATTACCATGGGATTGTTCACCAGCGCCCTTGCTATTGCTACTCTCTGCTGCTGCCCTCCGGATAACTGCAGGGGATAATTTTTGACTTTATCGGCCATGCCCACCTTTTTTAAAACTTCATAGGCCATCTCTTTCCTCTGTTTTGCAGGAATTCCCGCATAGCCCAGGGGAACTTCCACGTTTTCCAGCACTGTCATATCATTAATCAGGTTAAAAGCCTGAAACACAAAGCCAATTTTTTTATTTCTGAAAAGGGCAAGTTCATTGCTTTTTAATTGTTTTATGTTAACATTATCAAAAAAATAATCCCCCTCATCAAAATTGTCCATACACCCAAGAATGTTAAGCAGGGTGGTTTTCCCGCAGCCGGATCTTCCCATTATGGCAACAAACTCGGTTTTCTCTATATCAAGATTTATGTCCTTTAGTGCCATAGTTTCTGTGCCTTTTCCCTTATATATTTTTTTAATATTTCTTAATTTTATCATTTCTTCTTACCCCTTTCACTTACCCCTTTCGAAATAAATCCAATACCTATTATCTCTATGAGTTATATACCTTATATCATATATACCAGCTTACTCATCCTCCCTATAAACTCTTTAAAACCTTTACCGGAGCAATGTTTTTTACCCTTTTCAATGGCACTAGCATGGCTATTATTCCAATAATGACGGAACCAAACAGCGACGCAAACATTAGCCAGTAGTTTATAACAATATTAAACTCTCTGAACCTGATTAACCCTGTTTTAAAAAAGAGCAAGCTCATACCGGCTCCCAATGCTCCGGGTATGGCCGTAACAAAGGAAGACTCAAGAAGCAGTTCGGCAAATATCTGCCTTTTTCTTGCCCCTAAAGCCATTGATATGGCAATGTTTTTCTTTCTCCTGTCGATATTTATAAGCAATATTCCCGATAAACCCAGGGTGATTATAATCAAAACAAACACAGTCAATATGGTTATTGCCTGTGAAGTTTTTTGAATTTCTTCCACAGCCCTTATAAATTGTTCCATTTCCGAATCTAACCTGTAGGTATACTCCTTTCCATGGGCCAGGCTTAATATATCAATTATACTGTTCATAATTTGCTGCATGTTATCTGCGTCATTTATTTTAAAAGATATATTTATGTTAAATGCTTCCGATGGCAGGAAAAAATCAAAATAGAACTTCATAGGTATTATTATGGTATCTTCAAGGAGAACTTTATCATACTTTCTGTTGCCGCTAATAATATCTTCGCTGCTTAGGAATAGCTTCGGAACACTCATTTCCAGGTATTGAGCGTCTCCGTAATAATCTTCCATAGCTCCCATTTCGACTACATTACCGTTTTTTAGTATGACCCTGTTTGAAGATGTGTCTATTTCAGCAATGGGCATTGCCTGGGGATTTTGTATATCATATTCCTGCAAGATTCGTTGAAAGTTTTTCCCTACCAGGACATAATCCTCAAATTTCACAATATTTGAGTTTGGATATTTTATTCTGAAGAAATCGTCAGACGCAAATATGATATTGAATTGCCTTGTATTTCCCTGACTTTCAGATGATTTTTCAGAACATGCCAATCCCCTGTACAGGTGAAAAGATATGCTGATATCCTTGCCCAGCTTTTTAATCGCTTTGTAATCGTTTAGCGTAAAGGGTATCTCCCTCCCTGCAAAGAGGGATTCCCCAAGGTTGTACATGTCATTCATATTTATTGTACCTGCCATATTTGGTATCCCTGCCGACATGTCTGCAGATGTAATACCAGGCCTGATATTTCCTGACACAGACGGGTTTCTGTCCAGTTCACTGTACCGGTATTCACCTGGTTTTGAATCAATATTGAGCTCAAGTATTGTGTGTTCTGCGATATCCCTCATCTCATCGTATTTTTTATTGATTGAAAAATTAATTATTGAAAAGGTGTTTAATATGAAAATGCCAATTAATATTTCTAGAAATATAAACAGGTAGGTTCTGAAATTGTGAGAAAGCCGTTTAAATGCATTTAACATTACATACGGTATCATTTGCCATAATCCTCCCTAAGAATTTCGGCAACGTTAAATCCGAGAGTCTTTCTGTTAATGTACAGGCTTATTGCGATTGATATGATAAAGCTCATTAATTCTAAGATCAGAAGAATATTATAATTAACGTTTATTTCAAATATTACCTTTTCAATTATTCCCGATATTAGGGGAATAACCGCAAACACGGCAATTGCAGAAACAGTGGACAAGATAAACAGTTCAAAAAAGTTTTGCAGAAAATTATCTGTTTTTGTGCATCCCAAAGCTATTTTAATCCCTATGTTTCTTCTATCATGTAGCGATTTACTGATAATTATATTAATAATATTAATCAATGAGTACATGAGAACTACCAGTGTTACTACAAATACAACAGTGACGATTTCGTATGCCTTGGATAAATCATTCCCGAAAAGTTCTATTGCTGCTTTGGACTGAAAGTCATCACCGCTAACGCTGTTATTAATGTTATTAATTAGAAGGGGATTAATATTAACCATACTATTTTGCGAAAGGCTGGTATTACCATTGCTATTGCCGCTATTGCCAATCCGCAGGAAGTTGATTTGTATAAATTCTTCAATGCTTTTTCTGGCATAATCAAAATCCGCCCCCCGTTTTATTTTTACAATGTAACCCGGTTTTATCTCCTTGTCTATTATGGTTTCAATAGAGGACAGGGGGCAAATGACCATTTCACGAAAAGAGTATACATTTGTCACGCCTATTATTTCAAAATCCACGCCGTTTATTTTGACCATTTTGCCTTGCCATCCGCCGGCATAATCATTCTTGCTTAAATCGGTTCCTATGATGCATTTTCTTTCCCTGTTATCATAATCTTCTTTTTGAAAGAAGATGCCTTCTTCAATCATGCCATCATAGAATTTTGAGTAGCTGTCGTCAACGCAAACAATTGTTGTTTCATAATTGCCTTTATCGGTGGTTATATTGGCGCTTATGCCTATTTCCCTTGTAATTGCTTCTATTTGGTTATTGGAGCGGATAATATAATCAATATCCTCATCGGTTAGTTTTCTGCTTTTGATGGAAAATACGAATGTTCTGTCCAAATCATTTTTCAGGGAGCTCTTTATTTTGCTGATGCCGTCGTTCCCAAAGCCCAGTATAATACCGGGGAAAAGCAAGCCAAAGAAAAGGGATAAAACGATCAGCATATTTACGAATTTATTCCTCACGATAGCTTTTATAGAGCATGTAAAATTGTAAATGATTTTATTTACGATTTTATTCATGCTGTTCGAACCGTCTCCTTATTTTTCGCTATGGCATTTAATTTTTTCTTTTACCCCAATTAGTAACCTTTTTATCTCCTTTATTTTTCTATTTGATTTTATCCAGCTTGTATATCAGGTTTTTTGATGTATCAGAGATATATATTGTATTGTCAGGGGCAGCAGCCATGTATGTCATTCCCAGGTATTCCATAATATCCGGCTTAAAAGAAGTACCTATATAGTTCCCTTCCAAATCATATTTGTTCAGGATAGCCATTCCCTTGCTTAATGAGTAAAGAGTATCATTAATGTATAGTAAATCACCGGCATAGTAATATAAAGGCAGCTGGCATATATTGGTAAAACCGTCGGGTGTTATTTTCAGCAAATGGGATATGCCTGACTTTTCGTTTAAACTTTGAGGATTCCTCTTTCGAGGTAATTCCATAAAGGAAGCAAAATAAACCCCTTCAGTAGTACTTGTTAGATAGCCGTTTAAGCCTTTCCCAAATTTTTTTATTTTTCCATTGGGATTAATTACATATATGTATGCTTTATTTAAATCATGGGTATCGGTGGATATATATATATTATTATTTTCATCAAGAGCTATGTCAATCATTCTTTGATTATTGACATTAATTTGCCTTAGAAAATTTCCGTTTCTGTCCAATACCTGAATCCTTCCGTTCCCTGAATCCAGTACGTATAAGTTATTGTCTTTATCGGCCGTAATGCCTGTGGGGTTAATAAATTCCGCTTTTCCTTCTCCTTTTTTGCCTATTTCCCTTACAAAGTTGCCGTTCAGGTCAAATTCCACCATCCTGTTATTTCCCGAATCAACCACAAAAAGGCTTCCGTCGGCAACACAAATTCCCTTTGGAGTATTTAGATTATAATTATCTCCTATAGTGGCTGATAAATTATATTCATCAAGGTTATTAATTCTGAAATTAAATTGTTTTGTATATGGCAGGTTAACCGGCTCATTATCAGACAGCAGTAACTTTATTACCAAAAAAGCAATACCTACGACTATTATTAAAGCAAAAACAATAATCCATTTGTTTTTTATATTACATTTTTTCTCCATGGTTATGGCTTTTCTCCTTTTATATATTTAACTTTATAGCTAGGTTTTCTATAAATAAAACTTTTAATTTAAAATAAAATATGTTATTCTACAAAAGGAGTGCATACTGTTAAAATATTTAATTAAGAATTTTTTTCATATATACTAGCTATTACACTAATTAATCGCAGCCTACAAATTCGCTATATAAGTAATAGGCAACAGAATAATATACATCATAGTCTGGATTATAACACAAATAAACATCATAATAATCCTTGTACAACTTAGTGCTCCAAGGTGTGTACCAATGGCACCATTCGCTTGAATCATAAACATCGCTTTCGCCAACTCCTAAATATACACACACATCAACTGCATTTGCTGTTATCATTGACGCAAAAAATGTAGTAAATACAATTGCAATCAATATTAAATCTTTTATCAATGTCATTATTATAAATTAGTATCTCTGCTTCTTTGCAGCTCTCACATGCATCAGATGAAAAGAAAGTAAGTGTATCTTTATCAAGATCTATAATACCTTTGTTTAAATTGCTTATAATAATTTCTTTAGCTACTCTTTCTTTAAGGTTATTAAAATTATCTAAAGTGCATATAACGTCAACTAATTGATTTCGTTCTTTAGAGGATATATAATATACTTTATTATCTTTATCCAAAATGAATTCTTCAGGCTTTAATTTGGATAAAGACACTTGATTTTTTAAGGAATAGCATATTCCAATATCTATATTGGAGTTTTTCAATTTATTTATAGGAATTTTATCTTCCCACAAAATAATATATTCAATATTATCAGATTCAAATATCCTAGTTATCTTCCCAATTTCATCCAACCTGTTAATACATGCTTCACATGAATCAGAAAGATAGAAAATTACTTTATATTTAGAATTATCATTTATGTACACACGGTCTCCATTCTCATTATAAAAACTGTTTATTGGAAAATCATGGTTATAGATTACATCCAGAATTTTATAACTGCTAAAGATTTTTCTACAAACTATAATGCTACTCAAGAAAACTATAATCGAAAAAACAAAAATTATTTCCCGTTTTAACCTAATCATGGAAATATTACACCCCATATAATAGATAAATAAACATATATTGTTATTTTTTGTTTATATTTTAACATTATATAATAATTATGTCAATAATGTATAATATATTAAATTAATCCTATATATGTAATTTTAAATTAAATGACTATATTAAAATATTCAAAACTAACGGCATTTCAGTTTTATGTTTATTTATAAACATAAACACCTCTGAGAACAATAAAGGAATAATCCTCTCTTATGTTTGAGCATAATACACCGAATATATACCATCGAAAAATTATCTATTAGAGTTAGGATAAGAATTACTTAACATTAGAAATTCACCTGTATCTCTCATTTCCGTAAAAAGCATTCAATCATTAAAGCCCTTTTCCTTCTAAGGTTTATCCAGCCATAAGTTAAATATATATTATCTTCATCTCAGTATATCTGTACTATTTCCTTGTATTCTTATCAAAACCTTACATAATTGACATTCTATCATTAATAACCAAGTAGTATGCTATTTTTTAGACCACGAATTCCAACATCCAGTCTAAACTTGTCATTTTCAATACTCAGCAAGCATTTAATATTCTGTTTACTTAAATTTGGGTTCACTGCTTCATAATGGCTACACGCTTCATAAAATGATTTGGAATCCTCGTTTTCAAATATCTGCATCCGATTATGGCTCTGGCTTTATTATTCTTGGATGTTAGTCCGAAAATAATAACCTCATTATCACAATAATCAACCAATTTCAGCCTAATATTTTTATTACCTTTTTAAGCCTGGCAACTTATGAAGCCATTTATTCGGGTAACATTGTAAATATCCATCTTCGCAGTGTACAAGTTTAATAGGAAACTTTAATATATTGGCAACCAACTCCTTTTTCTTGTTTTTACTGATATTTATCAAGCCAAATAATGTCGCATATTGCCACCCTAAATAATTATCTCAGTTTATCCGAGCGTATTTATGCTTCACATATTTACGTTTTTCTAGCAATCACGATATATGTACCCCTTGGCTTTCAAATATTCCGATAAAACTTTAATTCTCAGTGCCCTGGACAAGGCTTTAGCCTGTTCTCTATCCGTAAAAGTAATAACTCCAATATTTAAGTTTGGGATATAGTTGAACATTTTGCAGTTCATTGTCAATCTGTTTTAACATTCAGATTTACTATTATTTCTAAACTTTCTTTTTTAAAAATTGTATTTTCTTTGTTCAGAAAAATCTGGCCAACCTTTACGAAATCATTCATTGATACATGAGTATTTGATCCGGTTGGAATCATGGTTTGAGTCGGTTCATCAACAGCTTTATTTTTGTAATAACTTAACGAAATACATGAGTAAAACGGCTTCTTTTCTTCTATACTAATATTACCATTAAATACTTCTAAATATGCAATTATCTACTTACCCAATTTTATCCTCTTTTCCATTGTTAATTAGCTCCTTAAGTCTTTGAAAAATATTGTATGTTACAACAAGACCCTTTCTACAACCTTCATGTTTTATTTTGGCAATACTTATATTATTAATTTAAAATTTTCATTAAATCTTAACCTTTCTGCTATATGTCAAATAAATACGATAATACAATACGCTAATATATATTCCGAACATATGTTCTTATATATGAAAATAATATCATATTATAAAACTGTTGTCTAAATTAAAATTTGTAAAAATTATAAATTTTCATAATTATGTTTATATAGGTATTTCAAAGCGAAATTCACTTTTCCAATTTACCTTCAATACAAATGATTCACTTTTTGTAATATTAATGGCACCTATAGGAATAATATAAGTTAGGGATTGGCTTATATTTTGATGCGGAGGAGAAGATATTTAAATGCAAGGAAAAAAAGAACAACTGCTTACTGTTGAATCCAAATTAAAATACCAGCTTATAAACATTTATAAGCCCGGTGCTTTTTCCAATTTCACCACCGTCCTTTACGAATTAATGCAGAAAAAATTACTTGACGGATACGTTACGCCGGTCTTTGTCTGTATAGGCAGTGACAGGTCTACGGGCGACAGCCTGGGACCCTTGGTAGGTTATAAAATTGAAGGTATCCGCAATAAAAATGTGCATATATACGGAACCCTTGAACGGCCCGTCCATGCAAAGAATCTTGAAACAACAATAAAAGAAATAAATGAAAAGCATGAAAAACCTTTAGTTATTGCAATAGATGCATGTCTTGGTAACGCAGACCACGTTGGCTGCATCTCGGTCAGCGAGCAGCCTATAAAGCCAGGCCTGGCACTTAATAAAAATCTTCCGCCCGTGGGAGACATAAGTATAATGGGGTTTGTCAATATAAGTGGTTTTATGGATTTCCTGACCCTTCAAAACACCCGCTTGTATATCGTCATGAGCATGGCAGATTTTTTGGCCAACGGCATAAGATATGTATTGTGGAAAATGCAGAGATACAAACAATTATTTTGTTAATCTATTTATTTCCTGGGTAAATTATTATATTATTAAGATAGAAAAACTTGTACTACTTATTTAACTTTTACTAAACCAATTATTTAAGTTTTTTTAAACTAAAACTAAAAAATCAATTATACGAATTTTTCATAAGGAGTTGATCAAATGAAAAAGTATGTTTGCACAGCATGCGGTTATGTCTATGATCCTGAAGTAGGAGATCCTGATAACGGTATCGAGCCCGGTACATCTTTCGAAGATCTCCCTGAAGATTGGGTATGCCCGATATGCGGCGTGGGAAAAGACATGTTTGAAGAAGAAAACTAATAGTTTAACCAAATTTAAAACACTAAATTTCAGGACATATATATCTATTTTTTCGATAATGCGTACAGGATATAGATAATGAATAACGGTCATTACAATAATAAATTATGTTATTCATTATCTATATTTTTTTATTTTATTTTACATAGTGCCAAAAATATGCCAATCCAATATAGATAAACATGCTTTGCAGATAGATATATGGATAAATAAACTATAAAAATATAGATAAAATTATAAAAATATTAAATTATAGAAAAAGAATTCCGAAAATTATTATACAAACAAAATTGACAAAATTATCAATTACTCAGAAGCTGCCATATAAAATGCCGCTTACATATAAAGCTGCCAGTGTAAATGCTTAAAATAATATGTTTTCTTAACCTAATTAACATGCATTATTTGATTAACATATATTAGGAGGTATAATGCAAATGATAAGGCAAAAGGAACTTGTCTCTCTTTTTGGATCCATCCATGAACTTGAGGGTGCAAATAATTCAACTATCAATGTTAAAAAAATCAATAAAGCATATATAAAAGAAAAAGTTTCCGATTTCTACAAACGGCTTAAAAGCTCAAAAGAAAAAATACTATTTATTATTTCCAATGTGTATAACATAGCATTTTTAATCAGTAGTTTCGACCTTAAGTTAAATCATTACAGCGAAAAAATAATTGATGCCGGTTCCAAAATTAAGATCACTTCTTCTGATATATATTCTTCATCCGAATCCATACTTAAGTCAATTTCAGAAATAAGCGAAGCAAACAACAAGCTTATAAAATCAGTGGAAAATATAAAATCAAAGGCAGACATCTTCAAAAAGAACTATGCTGAAAATCACAGGATGATAAAACAGATATCTGACAACAGCACGGTTATCATAAAGCATACGGATGATATGAAAGCACATTTTGAATCACTGCAATCCTCCTTTGAAAAAATGAAGGAAATCATCGCCGGAATTTATGAAATATCCGATCAAACAAACATGCTGGCTTTTAATGCTTCAATTGAAGCCGCAAGAGCAGGGGAAGCAGGAAAAAGCTTTTCCGTGGTTGCGGAAGAAATCAGGAAACTGTCTGATACTACAAAAAACCTTCTCTCTTCGATTAATGAGATATTCAACAGCATTTATGAAAATTCAAAAAACAGCTCCGAAAGTGTTAATTCTACTGTCAACTTGGTAAAAGATATAACAAACTCCATAAACACCATTCTGGATTATACCGAAGCCAATAATTCAGCAATTACTGACATGTCAGCAGACCTTGGCAATATATTACGGTCAAGCGAAGAAATCAAATTATCAATGGATGAAACCGGTTCATCAATTAACAATTTAAATTATATGTCCAATAACCTTAACAGCTATTCTGAAGTTCTGGAGCTAACGGAAAATAGTATTAAAAATTTATCGCAGGAAATAGAAGCAATAGAAAACTCGATAAATTCCGCGGCGCAAAAATGCGGTGAGGTTCTTGCGGACAGGATTTTCAGCGTTTCAAATGACAGATTTATTGAGTTTATTAATATAGTGATTTCAAAGCATAAAGATTGGGTTAACGAACTTGGGAAAATGGTTAATGATATGACCGTAAAACCACTGCAGACGGATGAACACAAATGCAGTTTCGGTCACTTTTATTATACAATATATCCGTCCAATCCCGAAATTCAGGATATATGGAAGCAAATCGGTTATTATCATTCCCAGGTGCATCAAACAGGGGGTAATACCATAGAATTTATAGGGAATAATGATAAGGAAAAAGCGCAGGAGTCCTTTGAAGAAGTATTAAAAGCCTCCGGAATGACAATCGACCTCATGGAACAGTTAATTAAGAAGGTTGAAACTCTGGCAGAGAATAATGAAACTGTGTTTTGAATGAAAATGAATTAAAAAAGCCCTGGAACTGTTGCGTTTCAGGGCTTTATATTTTAAGTTTATTTTAATTTTTATTTTATGTTTATCAATTTATGCCAATCCTAGTTTTTCATTCATTTATTCTTATATTGTTGATTCTTTCTTTTAGATTCATTCTTTTATTATTATCGATCCTTTTATTATTGGACCTCACTTTTTGTGTATTTCATTTTTGTATTACTGAATTTATTTTTTTGCCAGCATGCTTTCTTCCCATACAGGGGATGGTTCTATGCCTAAAAGTTCTGCCACGGTGGCAGCAACGTTAGCAAGCCCGAACTTGCCATCCTTAAGTTCATGCCTCTCCTGGCTGTCATATATAATGAACGGAACCGGATTCAGTGTATGGGAGGTTTTCGCGCTTGGAGCCATATTATCACTTGCGCCTTTCTTGGGCTTCTCATACATCTCATCAGCATTCCCATGGTCAGCGGTAACTATAAGTATTCCGTTTACTTCATCCACTGCATGGATAATTCTTTGGATGCACAGGTCAACCGCTTCCACGGCAATAATTGCAGCAGCATAATTGCCCGTATGTCCAACCATATCCCCGTTAGGGAAATTAGCCCTCAAAAATGTGTATTCACGGGAAAGTATAGCATTAATAAGCCTGTCGGTTATTTCCGCAGACTTCATCCAGGGACGCTGCTCAAAGGGTACCTTATCCGAAGGTATTTCTTCAAATACTTCAAGTTCTTCATCAAACTTCTCAAGTCTGTTCCCGTTCCAGAAATATGTCACATGACCGTACTTCTGGGTCTCGGATAAGGCATACTGCTTTACACCATGCTTTATTAGCAACTCTGAAAGCGTATTCTTGATATCGGGGGGGCTCACCAGATATCGTCTTGGAATTTTCAAGTCCCCGTCATACTGCAGCATACCTGCATAAATAACTTTCGGGTACCTTACCCTGTCAAATTTATCAAAATTCTCTTCATCAAAGGCTCTGCTTATTTCAATTGCACGGTCGCCCCTGAAGTTAAAGAATATTACGCTGTCGTTATCATTAATTGTGCCTACGGGAACACCGTTCTCCGCTATTACAAAGGGTGGTAAATCCTGATCTATAACATTATATTCATTCCTGTATGTTTCAATTGCTTTGGTTGCGTTCTCAAACTGCCTTCCTATACCTAAAACATGGGTATCCCAGCCTAACTTGACCATGCCCCAGTTAGCCTCATACCGGTCCATGGTTATCTTCATTCTTCCTCCGCCGGACGCAATCTTCCCGTCAAACCCACCGGAGGAATTGAGCTCAGAAAGCAAAGTCTCCAATTCGTCAACATATTTTAAAGCCGAAGTTGCCTCAACATCACGGCCGTCCAGCAGAATATGAACGCGGGCTTTTTTAACACCTTCTTCTTTAGCTTTTACCAGCATGGCTTTAAGGTGTGAAATGTTTGAATGAACATTGCCATCTGACAACAGTCCGATAAAATGAAGTACGGAGTTATACTCAATGCAGTTCTTAATAAGGTCTTTCCATGTTTCGGACGAAAACATCTTTCCGTTTTCTATAGATTCATTAACAAGCCTTGCTCCCTGTGCGTAAATTTGTCCGCAGCCAAGGGCATTGTGGCCCACTTCGCTGTTACCCATATCTTCATCGGATGGCAGTCCAACGGCTGTTCCGTGTGCTTTTATGGTAATATAAGGATAAGACTTCATAAGATAGTCAAGTGTAGGCGTATATGCAGCTTTCACTGCATTTCCGTAATCACTCGGGTTAATCCCTATTCCATCCATTACTATTAAAATAACAGGTCTTCTATCTTTCATCCTAAATCCTCCAATATTATAAAATTTGTCTGTTATTATAAATTTATCCGTATCCAAGCGGTCATAATCAATTATAGCATTATTATTGTCATTTTATTTATCATTTTTACTAATTATCTTTTTCATTACAAATTAGATAATAGCATTATTTTCTATATTTCTGCAATATCTATTTAAATATTATAATATTAAATATTATTATATTATACTGATAACTTCTGCAATTATTACTTCAAGCTGTTAATGCCAAAAATTGACCTGGAATAAACAAAAATATCTTCCCTTTTTATCCATCCTATTGAACTCCAGAAAGCATTTCCAATTTTATTCTCTGTAATAACAAATAAATGGCACTTGTCAATTCCTTCTTCCCGGAGTTTTTCAAGGCTTTTTTCAACCAGCCTTCGGCCTATGCCTATCCCCCTGTATTCCGGGATTACGGCTACATGGTAGATATAGCCTCTCCTCCCGTCATGGCCGCACAATATAGTCCCGATTATTTTGCCCTTATGCCTGCAGACATGGCTTAATCCTTTATTCCTTTGAAGAAACCTGCAAATATTTTCATATGTATCTGCATTGCTTAAACCTACACCTGGGGTATTTTCCCACAGCTTATAAACTTCCCTGTAATCATCCGGCACCATTTCCTGAATAATTATTTCACGTATAATATCGGTCGTAATTTCAGGCATTGATTTATTTATACCATTGTTCCTGTGCTCTGTATAATCTTGCATATTCCCCATCCTTCCTCATTAACTCATCGTGGGTTCCAATTTCAACAAGCTTTCCTTCTTTCATGACAAATATCCTGTCGGCAAGTTTCACCGATCTCAGGCGGTGGGTTACTATTATGGCAGTTTTATCCCTGGATATTCCTGCAAAGCGGTTATATATTCTCGTTTCTTCCAAGGGGTCAATTGCCGCTGTTGGTTCGTCCAGGACGATTATATTGTGCACCCTGTAAAGGCCCCTTGCAATTGCCACCCTTTGCCACTCACCGCCTGAAAGGTCCACACCATCAGATTTCCTCGATAATATTGTATCATAACCTGCAGGAAAACAGCTGTCATTCTTGCTGAAACCTGCCATTTCTGTTATTCTGTCAAGCTCGTCGTCATCCGCCTTTCTTTCTGTTTAGCTATTCTGTATGTTATCCCTCAGGGTCAGCTGGTATCTCTGGTATTTCTGGAAAACAGCAGAAGTCTTTGAAAACAAGGACTTCATTGAAACATCCTTTGTATTCACATCACCGATAAAAACATTCCCGCTGTCGGGCAGATAAAGACCTGTAATAAGTCTTATAAGCGTTGTTTTCCCTGAGCCGTTTTCGCCTACAATTGCAACCGTTTCCCTGTTTTTAATGGTGAAACTTACATTATCCACCGCTTTCTTCACGGCATTCGAGTATGTAAATGAGACATTCCTTACATGTATATCGCTGTTTTCAGGTATATCCATGTCCTTTCCCTCGCTGGTTTTTATATCGAGGAAATTAAGAAAATTCTGAACTGTTCCCAGATTCTGTGCTATATGCGCTATATGACCGCAAATGATTTCTTCCATTATGGAATATAACCTGTCTATGGATGAAAAAACCGCGGCAAAAGCGCCAACTGATATTTCACCCTTCATCAGCGCATCAAATAACAGATAAAGTGTACCTATGTAACCTCCCAACGTAACAAATCTCATCCCAAGTTCACAAAGATTTGTCCTGAGGTTTGATTTAAATCTTAACTTGTTTAACAGTACAAGAGATTCCTTAAAAAGCTTAATAAAATAATTATAAGCCCCGAGAAGCCTGGTTTCCTTAAAATACTCCCGTCCCACAATACATCTTTCGTAATAAACACAAGGACTATTGAAACCACCAAACCCGGCTTCAGGCTGTAGAGATAGAATGACATGAATATAAAATAGGGAAAATAAAAAGTAAATATGGTATTAAATTGCAATACAAACCATACAGCATTGCTTTTACCATTCTCAGCCTTGTTAATGTCATCCAGCATCCTGGTATCTTCAAAACATATGGGTGAAATTCTTCCCATTTTTTCATTTATTTTAAATGACAGCTTTCCTTCCGCTTTCAAGCCAAAAACCTGGATAAGGAAATTCCCAAGGCCGTTCATTACCTGGCTTATTACATTAATAAGCCCAAAGGCCAAAAGGGAATAAATAACATCTGAAATTCCCGCTTTCCCGTTAATCATTTCCGAAGCACTGTCAAAGAATTTTTGCATGATAATTGTATTCATTCCCATGGAAAGGCTAAAGAGAATTATGGTCACTTCAGGTATAATGAATAAAACAGGAGATGTCTTAAAAACCATTGGGAACAATTTGACAAACGTTGTAAATACATTTGCTCTTTTTCTCTTCTGCCTTTCGGCTTTTTTTGATGCTTTCCTTTTCACGGATTTCTTTTTCAATTCATTTTTCCCGGCTTCCTTTTTTTCTGTTTCCCCAGATTCCGTTTTTACTGTTTTTTCCGTATTTTCCGTTTTTTTGTTTCCATTTTCTCCCTTTGTCCTGTTTCCAAGAGTGATTCCAATCCCTTTAGATTCCTTGTTTTTGTTTTAGATTCCAGCGCCGTTTCCATTCCGAATTTTTGGGTTTCAGGTTCTTTCAAGCTTCCCGTTTTCTTCAATTGTACCAACTCCTTTGGCTTTCAAACATTTCAGCATATATGCCTTCTTTTGCCATCAGTTCATCGTGACTTCCTCTTTCGGCAACACAGCCGCCGTCAATAACAAGTATCTCATCTGCAAGTCTTGCCGCTCCCAAACGATGGGTTATGAAAATGGTCTTTTTCCCTGCGCTAACCTTACCAAACATCTCGTAAATTTTGCTTTCTGCCACAGGATCAAGAGCTGCCGTGGGTTCATCCAAGATGCGTATCGGAGCATTGCTGATAAGGGCCCTTGATATGGCCACCCCTTGCCACTCACCACCTGAGATATCCACGCCCTTTTCTTTTATCTTTCCAAGAGGAGTATCAATACCATACCATATGGAAGATTTTTTGCAACGTCACCAAGTTCCATGTTTTAATTGCTTCGTTTATTTTGCTGTCTAGTATATTATCGCCCATTTTCAATATATCTCCTAGTGCAATATTATCTTTGAGTGTTATATTATACCTGGCAAAATCCTGGTAAACAACACTGAATAAGCCCTTTAGTTGTGACATTGTGTACTCTCTGATACTTTTGCCCCCTATCAGGATTTCACCCTCAAAATTATCATACATCCCCGTCAGGAGCTTTGTTATCGTGGTTTTGCCTGCTCCGTTCACTCCCACAAAAGCGTAATGTTTAAAAGGCTCAAGTTTCATTGATAAGTTTTTCAGAACATATTTCTCCGTACCCGGATACTTAAAAGATACATTAATAAATTCTATTGATACATCCTGGAACTGATGAATTTCCCCATCCGGCAGGTCAAGGGCCCCTTCAGTTTCAGAAAGCCGGCTGAATTGGCTTAGATCCTTAAGATACTCTCTATTTCTCGCCAATTCCCTTGCAACAGCTGTCAATTGTCTGGACATCATCTCCACCAGGTCAATGGATGCAGCTACGAGTCCCATAAACATGCTAGTTGAAATGGTTCCCGTACTAAGGGGTATAATCAGAACTCCTATTATAAGTATCGAAATTAATAATGTTATAAGGCTTGCGCTTTTCATCTTAATATAGTTTTTAGCCTGTGCTTTCAGATTGATAATACGAGCGGTTTCATACTTCTCATACCATTTTTTATTCATAGCGTCCGTGTATGAAAACATGGTCCTTTCTTCAACACTATCCCGTCCGATAAGAATAACCCTGCAGGTATTGAGCCCTTCTCTCATGCTTTGAAGCCTCTTTAAAAGCAGCATAGTCTGATTTTCCGCTCTTCACCGCAATGTAAAACAGGGAAACAGAAAAAGCAAGCATTACAATTGCTGCCCACCAAACCTGTGATATTAATATCAGCAATAATGATATAATCCTGATTATGATATTTGCCATCCCCATTATAATATCGAATCCCCCTGAGACATGCCCTGAAGGATTGCTGCATACTCTGTTTACAAGATCCCAGGTTTCATTATTTTCAATATGTCTGTATTCAAGCCTTGCCCGCTTTTCCAGCATGGCAACCCTTAACTGTTCCGATAACTTAATATTAAACTCAAGTTTTACAATATTCATAAAAGACCAGTTGACACAGGAATATCCCACTATCAGCATTATATAAAGCAACGGGAGATAAATCCTTTCCCGCTCCACGCCGTCCTTGAAAATATCAAGGGCTGTATCTACGAATCTGGCAGTTACTATAACCTCTATCGAGGGAATTAGTGCGGCAATTACTAAACAAGTATTCGAATAACGGTATGTACCGGGGCAACTTTAAACGGTATTTTAACAAGATCGAGGAGTGTGTATTCCCTGCTTTCAATTACCATACTAAAACCACCTGTCAGTATAAATATTTTTGTGTAAAACTAATTTTCCTTCTATGGCAGGTATACAAGTTTATTTTAAGTTTTGAAACTCTAGTTTGTTAAATTTTATAATATTTCAAATATTAAATGAATTTATGATATGAAATTCTAACATAACCATAATTTTACAAAGATGGTGCGTATAAAATATTATATTTTTTCGTTATTTTTGTACCAGGATATGATATATACTTTATAAGTAGAGACTGATCGACAGGAAATACTGGCCTTGGCTTAGTAATCCTCCTGTAACTGTCGTTTAAATACCCGGTCGTATTCGTCGTATACATAATTTTCTGCAGCTTCTGGGAATGCTTGAATCAGATAGCATCATAGCCTTTTTGTTACTATTCCGTCATTCTTCACCGAATAATGTATCGCACCAATAAATGCTATCGGGTAAACTTCATCCAATGGCCCCTTCTGCCACTCTTCCATTGACTTTACATTTTTGATTCAGTTTTTAAACCTGCATATCTTCATGTTTGGATCTTCTCCTATTCTTTAGTACTTTCATTGTTTCAAACACCACATTATAATTCAGAGAAATATTTTGGATAATTTTCTTTAAAAGTCCTTGTTCTTTAACGGCTGATTTTATTATTTATCGTTCGATTAATATTTAATTACACTTAAAAAAGGTATTTATTCCAAGATGGTTTCAAAATCAATTTTAAAATCATTACCTATGTGAAAAAATATAATAGCAGGAAAATAAAAAATTATATAGCAGGAAAAGATGTGGGAATCAATAAGAAGTATCCCAATTCGTTAGAGGTCCAATAAAACACTTTGATATGTTCCAGCCAATATTAAATAGTAAACATTTTATTGCATATAGTTTCTATAAAAGCACGAAATCACATGCTTCATCTCCCTATTGACGATATACAACACATGTTTCAATTCCTCATAGGTATAATAAAAATAATATTTTCCTTTTTCGTCTAGATTGTATAATTCCAAGTTTATATTCCTTATAGGTACGATAAAAACTATTGAATGAAGGAGAACTGAATAAGGTGGTACAGATTCCAGTTTCAATTCCTTATAGGTACGATAAAAACATTATGTCTTTGGTAGCAACGGCAAACCAGTAAAAGGTTTCAATTCCTTATAGGTACGATAAAAACACTGTTATTCGAGCAACAGTTATGGCTTGGGTACTTGGTTTCAATTCCTTATAGGTACGATAAAAACGCGACATACTCGTTTTACTACCTCCCTACGCAGGAAGTTTCAATTCCTTATAGGTACGATAAAAACGCTGTCTACATTGAAGCCAAGACCTTCGCTCAAAAGTTTCAATTCCTTATAGGTACGATAAAAACAAAATGCAGGTTTAAAAATCAATTTGATTTTACTATGTTTCAATTCCTTATAGGTACGATAAAAACGTTTCCGAAATCTTTAAGACAATGAAAAGATTTGAGAAGTTTCAATTCCTTATAGGTACGATAAAAACTGAAACTGCGGTATCATCTGTCCCTTGCTGTTTTTGGTTTCAATTCCTTATAGGTACGATAAAAACGGTGATGCCGTTCAGCTCGGCAAATTCACCAGCCGTCAGTTTCAATTCCTTATAGGTACGATAAAAACAAGTTGCAAGCGATTTGTCTCAAAAATTGAACGAAAGTTTCAATTCCTTATAGGTACGATAAAAACCCGTGAAAGCCGCATTAAACCACATTTTTATTTTAAACTATTTTTTATTCCTAGGCAAGATAATGAAGTGTTATTGTGTTAAATACAGTAATTTCAAGGGAATCAGGAAATTTGGTTTATTCGTCGACCTCCCGGCATTTTTGCATTATTGGACATCGACGAATTACAGTATATAGTCTGAAAGAACTTTCTCCAATCCTGTATATTTTCTCCTATCCTGTAATTTCCCTATTTGAATATTTTGTCGTCCAAGTAGTTCACACTACCATGCCCCCAGCAAACTTCCCCAGCCTGGCTGCAGCCCATGCTGGTCCACCTAAAAAACAGACTTAACTGCCCAGGCCTGCCCTTGTTTTTACCTGCGGCTCTACTTCCGCCTTCCGGCTCCTCCTCCTCTGGTCATTCCGCCACCGCCGGTTCTTCCCCCGAAAGATCTGCTTCCGCCCGAGGAAGACCTGCCGGCTCCTCCGCCGAAAGAACTGCGTCGGGAGGAACTGCTGCCGCCTCCGAACAGGCCGCCGCTAAAGGATGACCTGCCGGCTCCTCCGCCCCTGGTGGATCCTCCGCCTCCGGTAATGTTCCCCCACGGGCTTCCTCCGGAGGAAAAAGGTCCCGGTTTTGGTCCGGGTTTTGGTTCAGGCTTGGGAGGTTTATTTGCACTAGGCCCCGGGCCGGCAGGCCTGTGTCCTCCAAACCAGAATCCTCCAGGAGGTGGTGGACTGTGTGGCGAGGGGCCAGGTGGAGGCGGACTAAAAGGCGGTCTCCGCCTTCTCCAAAAACTCCAAGGACGGAATATTATTATTCTCCGCCTGAACGGATTGTAAGGAACCCCGTATATCCTTCTGTAATACCTTCTCCTGGGCATAAAGATAATTATATATAAAAGGAAAAAGATAAATAAAATCCTGAAAAATGCGAGACCCGCACGGGGAGATTCAACTCTGTTTACAGGTACAGGGGAATTGGACGAATTAGGAATGTTATCCGTTTTCGTGGAAGAACCCGTACCTGCCCCGGCAGAACCTTCACCGTCATGTATTACATCTCTCCAGCTTCCTCCCAGTTTTTTTATAAAAGCTTCATAAACTTTGGCTGCACCTTGGCTGTAATTCCCAACCGCAAAATCAGGTTCAAGGTATTCATAAAGTATGTCTGAAATAATTCCGGCGGTCAGTGTGGTTTCCAATCCCTTACCCGGAACTGCCCAATAGTCCTCCTCACCGATAGACATTAAAATTAGCAGCCCGTTGTTTTTTTCCGCCGAACCCAATTTCCATTTATTAAACAAATCTGCAGCATACTCATGTATAGGAATGCCATCAGTAAAATTGACAGTAACCAGTACAACCTGCGCCCCCGTCTTTTCATCCAGAGCATACCCGTTTTCTGCAATAAGAACTTCTACATCCTCATCTATTACATCTGCATAGTCATTAACATAGAACTTATCCGTAGGTTCCGGATACTTAACTTCTCCGAAGCAAAAGGAAGGGAACAATAGCATTAATACAAGGAAAATAATCGTTATCTTTCTTAATTTTTTATTTTTCATTCCTTTTCATATATCCTCCCGGTTCTCAAATATTCAACTAATATGCAAACACTCAGTTTTCAAATATTCACTTACTGATATCCGGTCGCTCACTTACAGCCACTCACTTGCCACCCGACTGTCAACCTCTGTCAATCACTAAATAACAATTCTCACTCTGGCCTGTTTGCTTGTTGTATTTCACCTATTTTTATTATTCATTTTAATTACTCATATAATTCCAACGGTCGCACAAAAGTAAGGGTACCCAGAATATTCGCGGGGAAACGTTTTAAGGTGTTGTTGAACTCTCTTGCATGCTGATTATAGGTACTTCTGGATATAATTATATTATGGGAATTTATATCCGCATATAAGCTGTTGCGGAATTTCTGGTCACTCTCGCTTAAAGGCAGACTCCCCATATAGGTATACAATTCTGTCACCGCCTGTAGCAGGTTTTGGGCTGCCTCATATTTTTGCCCCGGCGTTTCAGCTTGGGCAAGAGTATCCCTGTTTTTACGCACAGCACTGATTAAGCTGTGCTCAGCGTCCATGTACCTGCTTGCAACAGTAGTAAGGTTATATGAGTAGGACATAATCATTTCAAGATCATGCTGAATACCTGTACCGTCTCTATCTTCCCCAAGATAAAAAATATCCTCTGCTTCCTTTCTGAGCCTTCTAAGCGATGATCCCGCCCCGATTAAGGTTGCCAGTATTATAACAATTATAGTAATAAACCATGCAACAGTCCTGTTTTTAAAAAATTCCATTTTCATACATCATCCTTTTAACTAACCTTTAATCAGCCTTTTACTTCTTCCCTGATTGACAGCAGCTTATTCTTAAGTTCTTCTTCTATTCTTGCAAGTTCCTTTTCGGCTTCGCGCCGCTTAGCTCTTCCGTCACGTTGAATTTGCAGCACTTCATCCAGTGTTTCAATTAATGCCTGGTTAGTTTGCTTCAAAGTCTCAAGATCAACAATTCCCCGTTCTGATTCCCTTGCAGCATCAATGGCATTGGTCTTTAACATCTCCGCATTCTTTCTCAGAAGGTCATTTGTAACATCCGTGACTTTCCGCTGGGCTTCTATGGCTTTCTTGGTATGGGCCATGCCAAGTGCTAGCACCATCTGGTTTTTCCATAGCGGAATTGTATTAACAAGTGAAGTCTGGATTTTTTCCACCATTATGCTGTTTGTACTTTGAACCATACGTATTTGGGGGCCCATTTGCAGGCATATTGTCCTTGTCAGTTCCAGGTCATGAAGCTTTTTCTCAAACCTGTTGCACATATCCGCAAGGTAATTGGCTTGCTGGGCATCCTCAGGTTTGCCGCTCTTTCTGGCTTTTTCCTGCAGGGCAGGCAGGTCTTCGTTAATTACTTTCGCAAGCTTTTCACGGCCGGCAAGAATATACATTGTCAGCTCTTTATAATAGGCCAAGTTCATCTCGTACATTTTATCAAGCATAGTAATATCTTTTAGCAGAGTTATCTTATGGTTCTCCAGCATCTGGCATATTTTGTCCACGTTTTTCTCTATGGAGTCATATTGGGCTTTTAAGCGGTTAATGGATCTTTCAGCCTTTTTAAACAGTCCACGGAAGCCCTTGGGCTGCTCATCAACTGAAAAATCCTTAAGCTCCAGCACCAGGTTTGTTACCATTTCCCCGACTTCATCGATGTCCTTGGCACGAACATTTCTAAGGGCATTTTCTGAAAAATCGGCGATTTTTTTCTGTGCCGAACTTCCATATTGCAGTATTTGCGCCGAATCAAAAATATTAATTTTTTCGGCGAAATCTTTTACCATTGCCTTTTCCTGTTCTGTAAGCCCGCTATTATCAAGATATGCCGGCTTAGCTTCCGAGACTTCAACCTGCTTTAATTCCAGTTCCACTGACGGAGCAGATGGACTGGGCTCCAAAGTCAGTTCCGGTACCGGCAATCCACCGTTAATGTCATTTTCAACTTTTATATTTCTATTATTATTGTTTTCCATAACATACTCCACCTTTATATTATACTTTATAAATTATACTCAAATTATACTTATTTAAATTATACTTGTTATAATTCATATTAATATCTACACTAGTTAATATTTACACCAGCTTATAATTTGATTTTTTTAAATCTGAAAATTTACCTGTGATTTTACCTGTTTATAAAGCACCACTGTTAAAATCCCTTTTCCTTAATCATCTTTTCCAGTACTTCAATATCCACTGAAACATCAAGGGCTTTATCCATGAACAAGTCATCCAGCAACTTCTTAAATGCATTAATAATTGTATCCAGTACGCCCTCGATTTTTTGCATGGCAGAAGTAATATTTGCTCCTTTTGCCTCCTGCCTCCGGAATTCATTATAGTCTTTAAGAAGCTTCACGGTGGTAGGGAGGTAATAATTCATAAACTGCCTTATCTGCTTTACTTTTGAGGGATTCTTGGTAATAAAGTCAAATATGCTTTTTGAAATGCGCATTATTTCATTTATCTTGCTGCCTATTTTTTCATTGTCAATTTCCATGCTTAACTTATTTAACTCAGACATGTAAGATGTACCGGTATTTAATATCTCATCAAGCTCCGCATTCCCGGTATTAATAGGTTCTGCTTCGCTCTCAACCAATATTGTTTTAGAAGGGATTAAATTTGAAGAAACTTTATATACAATAACAGAAATTACCGATGCTATTACAAAGTCATACCAGCGATACATCGGTAATATAAATGCAAAAATTACCCATACGACTCCAATTAAATAGACAGGTACTACTGATTTTACCTTTATTTCCCGAACTTCACGCACTCAATACACCTCTTTAACCATTTTCAGCATTAAATTCCAGGAAAATGGCATATTCTTTGAAATATAGTTTATCAGTAATGTACCCTTAAGTCAATGGCAATATGAAATCATCATTCATCTTTCAAAAACATTTTATGGTGTTTGAGGGGCATACCTTTGCACATTCACCGCAATTTGTGCATTTCTTTGCATCAATTCTGGCCAGTGAACCATTCATGCTTATGGCCCCAACAGGACATGCTTTCACGCACCTTGTGCAGCCAATACATCCTACGGTGCAAATCTGCCTTACAACATTCCCTTTGTCAAGGCTGCTGCATACCACGGTATGATGGGTATGTTTCGGCACAAGCTCGATTATTTTCTTGGGGCATGCCTTAACGCATATACCGCAGCCGGTACATTTGGATTGCACTATCCTGGCTAACCCGTTCTCCACCACTATTGCGTTAAAAGGACATGCACGTTCACATGTTCCCATTCCCACACATTTATATAAACATGCAGAGGGACCGCCATACAAAGCTGCTGCAGCATCGCAATCCATTATCCCCTTGTATTCATATTTATCCTTTGTAGTTTCGCAGGTTCCTCCGCACATCACCCGTGCAATCCTGTCTTCTGCTGCATTATCCATGTCCACTCCCAATATATCTGCTATTTTCTTTGCTACGGCAGTACCACCCACAGTACATCCTGTTACAGGGACTTTTCCCGCCACGACCGCTTCCGCAAAAGCATCGCATCCTATCTGGCCACATGCGGCACAGTTCGCCCCGGGAAGTGCTTCTCTTACCAGATTAACTTTTTCGTCAACTTTTACTTCAAATTTCTTCGAAGCATAGGAAAGAGACAATCCGAAAAATAAGCCTAAACCTCCCACTATAGCAACAGGTATCAATATTTCAGCAACCATAAATCATATCCTCCATCAAGTATATTTAGTATATAACAACTATGTTGTAAAACCTTTTAAGAAAATAATCCTTTAAATCCGAAGAACGCCAAGGACACCAATGCTGCAGCTATAAGGGTTATGGGCAATCCCCTGAGTGATTTGGGGATATCGCACATCTCAAGCTTTTCCCTTACACCTGAGAATAACAGCAGTGCAACGGTAAATCCTAAACCGGCCCCGATGCCGTATACCACTGACTGGACAAAGTTGTAATCCCTTTCAATATTAAGGAGTGAAACACCAAGAACAGCGCAGTTAGTTGTAATTAGCGGCAGGTATATACCAAGGGATTTATATAAGGCAGGCAAGGTTTTCTTCAGCACTATTTCAACAAATTGAACCAGAGCAGCTATAACCAGAATAAATGTAATTGTCTGCAGATATTCAAGTTCATATCTTACTAATAAATACTCATTTACTAACCATGTGGCTCCTGAGGCTATTGCCATGACAAAAACCACTGCCGCGCTCATGCCCAACGCAGAGGACATGTTCTTGGATACCCCGAGGAAAGGACATATCCCCAGGAACTTTATCAGTACAAAGTTTTCCACCAGTATGGCACTAACTATGATGATTAGGATTTCCCTCATTCTACAATTTCCCTCCTGTTTCTGTTCCTTTTCTATTCCTTTTCTATCTTAGATTCTAAGTTCTATCTTAGATTTTCAGCATTATGACACATGCCGCATGCGGCACACCCTCCGCAACCCGCAGCTTCAGGCGCTTGTTTTTTATCCATTTTTTCCGTCAGCTTATTGATTAGGGCAATCATTAAACCAAATACGAAGAATCCGCCTGGAGGTAATATCATGACGACCGCCGGATCAATTAAATCTGAAGTCAGGTTAATTCCAAACCATGTGCCATTTCCTATAATTTCCCTTATTGAGCCCATTACAACAAGGGCCAGGGTAAACCCGATCCCCATGCCAATCGCGTCCAGGGCCGACAATAACACGTTATTTTTGCTGGCGAACATCTCAGCCCTTGCCAGTATTATGCAGTTTACAACTATCAGGGGAATATATATCCCCAGCGCCTCATCCAATGCAGGAACATATGCCTTTAACAGCAACTGCACAATAGTTACGAAACCGGCTATTATTGTGATATATGCCGGTATTCTCACCTTATCAGGTATTACCTTCCTTAATAAAGATATGACTATATTTGAACCCAGCAACACAACAGTTGTTGAAATTCCCATTCCCAGCCCATACAGTGCAGACGTGGTTACCGCCAGTGTAGGGCAAGTACCGAGAACGAGCCTTAATGTGGGATTCTCTCTTATTATTCCATTGGTAAGTGTTTTCACCGCGTTACTCATTTTTATTTCCCCCTTTTCATTTACACACCTGATTTCAGTACCGCAGCCATATCCACTGCTGCTTGTACTGCTTTTACAACTGCCTCGGAAGTTATTGTAGCGCTGGTGACAGTATCTATCTCTTCAGATTTTGTCCTTTTGGTTTTTACAACCTTTAGCTTCTCTTTCGGAACAATCCCAATCATTTGCGAAAGGAATTTTTCATTAGTGGCCTTTGAGCCTAATCCAGGAGTTTCAGAGTGGCTTAAAACCTTTATTCCGGTTATTTTCATATCTTTATCTATACCTACCATAATTTTAATATCTCCACCGTATCCCTTACTCACAACTGAAAAAACATATCCCTCCACATTACCGCCTTTTAATCCTTCATAGGCTTCTTTTACAAGCTCCAACCTTGTTGATTTTTCCTGCAATTCTTCAATATTCTCAATCTTCCGGTAAGTATCCGCTTCAGGCAGGACGTTTTTTCTTCCGTTTTCGGCTTCCAATGCCTCCCTCGCTGATATGGTATCCTTTGTTATATTGTAGGTGACAGATAGGGCACCGGTTACAATCAAACATACCAAAAATAGTGTCAAAGTGGGTTTAAGTATGCTTTTCAACTTTAACTTCACCTCCGAAAGCCTTTGGAATCGTGAACTTATCAATAATCGGAGTCATTACGTTCATCAGAAGTATGGCAAAAGAAACTCCCTCATTGTAACTTGAGTAAAGCCTGATTATAACGGTTATCAAACCGCATCCTATTCCCATTATGATTCTTCCTTTTGTTGTAACAGGAGAAGTGGAATAATCTGTTGCCATAAAAAAGGCTCCAAGTATTAACCCTCCCGTTAATATATGGTAGAGAAAATCTCCCGTAAACGGCCTCTGTCCTCCAAATATCCAGGATAATAAGGCCGCACTTCCGATAAAACTGAGAGGTATTGCCGGCGATATTACCTTTCTCCACAACAAATAAGCTGCGCCGATTAACAATGCCAATATGGATGTTTCGCCTATACAACCACCGGCATGGCCCAGTAATAAGTCAATATATCTGAACTTTTCTACACCCTCTATAATCTGCTGCCCGCTTTTTATATACGCAAGAGGTGTGGCTGAAGATACTGCATCAGGATTTACAGGATTAACCCTGGTTGTCATTTGCTGAGTCCAGGAAAGCATTAAAATAACTCTTGCACCAAGGGCAGGATTTATGAAATTTTGCCCTATACCGCCAAACATCTGCTTTATCACCACAATGGCAATAAAACCTCCTATGGCAGCTATCCATAAAGGTATTGAGGGAGGCATGTTTAATGTCAGCAACACCCCTGTAACAACTGCACTGAAATCACATATTGTTATGCTCTTTTTCATAATTTTTTGAGCTATATACTCTGATAACACGCAGGATGCAACAGTAGTAATTAAAACCGCTATAACCCTTGGACCGAAAAAATAAACCGCGGATATAATTGCAGGTACAAGGGCTATAACAACATCAATCATTATTCTGCTGACAGAATCCTTAGATTTTATATGCGGTGATGAGGATAGTAACAAAGACTGGTTCAATCTTAATCCTCCTTCCTTAATATTCGACACTAAAATCATTATTCAACCATTCGATCCTCTATTCATTATTCATACTTTTCGCCATTCATTCAGCCTTTTCATCATTCAATTCTACATTATTCGGCCGAAACTATTATTGTACATTGTATACACGAAAAATTATTTTTACATAAACCCGTTAATAAATAATCCAATCAATTGTGATTACATTCCTTTTCTTACCAGCATTTTCCCAAGTCTTATCGAGTGAACAAGATACCTTTTCGCAGGACAGACATAAGAACAACATCCGCATTCTAAGCAATCCATAACATTATACCTTTTTAGACCTTCAACGTTACTATGAAGTGCATTCAGATTCAAATAAAGGGGTAATAAGTTCATCGGACAAGCTTTTACACACCTTCCGCACCTTATACACGGGCTTTCTTCCTGAAAATTACCGCTTTTACTGTCAAATGCAAGAAGTGCATTAGTATGCTTTAACACGGGATTTTGCAAGGAATATTGCGCCACTCCCATCATGGGGCCACCCATGATAATTTTAGCCGGTTCGCCTTTAAATCCTCCGCAAAATTCAAATACATCCGCTAACGGTGTTCCTATCAAGACTTCTACATTTTTTGGATTCATAACCGCCGATCCGTCCACAGTAACTCTTCTTTTTATCAGCGGTATACCTGTCTTAAGGTATTCAGCCACGAACGAGACACTATTTACATTCATTACAATAACTCCTACATCAAGGGGGAGTTTACCGGAAGGAACTTTTCTTCCTGTCAATGCATAGATAAGGACTTTCTCTGCACCCTGGGGATAAAAAGACTTGAGTTTTACAATTTCTATGTTGTCGTCTTTATTTATCAGGTTTGCCAGTGTGGATATTGCCTCAGGTTTATTGTCCTCAATTCCGATTAAAACTCTGCTGATTTTAAGCATTTCCCTTATAATGTTTATTCCTTCTATTATGCCCTGAGGATTTTCCATCATTTCCCTATAATCTGCCGTAATATAAGGTTCACATTCAGCAGCATTTACAATCAGGGTGTCTATCTTTTTACCAGGTTGCACGGAAAGTTTTACATGGGTCGGAAAACCTGCTCCTCCAAGCCCCACGAGACCTGATTGCTTTATTAATTCAATAAACTCTTCAAAACCGGAATAATTTGGTGGCTTGATAGATTCATGCAATTCCTGCAATCCGTCGGTTTTAATTTCAACCGCATCAATATAATTACCTGATGAATGAACTACCTGTGTTATGTTTGCCACTGTCCCTGATACACTTGAATGGATAGGTGCAGAAATATATTTATCTGAAATGCCAATCACCTGACCTACTTTCACCGTATCTCCCTTTTTCACTACCGGAGAACAGGGTGACCCTATATGCTGAAGCATTGGGATTATGACCTTCTCAGGCACGTTCATCTTTTCGGTCCGGCACTGTGCGGTATTTTTTCTATGAGGTACCGCAACCCCTCTTAAAGATTTAACCCTGGTGGTAAGCATAACCAACTACCGCCTTTAATTATTTTTATAATAGCTAATTGTTTTGATGATAAAGGAAATTTGAGCACAAAAATATTATAACTTATCACCAGGTAATAAGTCAAATAATTTTAAATAATATTATTAAAAAATCTTGAATTGTTAATTATTTAGCAAACTTCGGTACTTTTTTAACGATTTGAAATATTATTATATTTTATTACTTGGTCATAAATTTAACAATCTAATAATCAGAAAAACTTAAATTATAATAATCAAGATATCTAAAATAATACCGTTCCCTTACAACATCCTTTCAATGATATCATTTTAATTTCATTTAATGACATCGGTTTTAATTCTCAACTATGCAACTTTAATTCTCAACCCTTATTACATTATCCACATTTATCACAACAGGTTCTGTTCTTATCTCTTCAATAGCATTTTTCACATGAAGCTCCTTTGCCTCGTGTGTCACGAATATTATCGAAGCATTCGTTCCCTTATATCCCTTTTGTATAACTGAAGCTATGCTGACCTCGTGTTTTCCGAATATACCTGCTATTCTGGCTAATACTCCGGGTTTATCAAGCACTGTCATGCGTATAAAATATTCAGCCTCCCAGTTATTGTTGATAACTGCATTTTCAGCTTTCCATTCTTCCTCTGACATGTTCAAATAGTTATGTTTATTTTTATTATGGCATGCATTTATGATATCGGAAACAATTGCACTTCCCGTAGGCAAATCTCCTGCGCCCCTGCCATATAACATCAGGTTTTCAACCGAATCTCCCTTTACAAAGATTCCGTTATATGCATCCCGTACAGCTGCCAGAGGATGGTCGGTAGGAATAAAAGTAGGATGTACCCGCACCTCTATAACGTTGTCTCGTTTTTTTGCAATAGCAAGTAGTTTGACCTCATAACCTAACTCTTTCCCGTAAATGATATCTTCTTTTGCTATACAGGTTATACCTTCTTTATATATTTTATCCACTGATATCCTCGTCTTAAAAGCAAGGGTGGAAAGAATCGAAAGCTTAAATGCCGCATCCATTCCTTCAACATCAAAAGTAGGGTCAGGTTCAGCATATCCTAACCTCTGGGCCTCAAGCAAAGCATCCTTGAAGCCGACTCCTGATTCGGACATCTTTGTGAGGATGTAATTGGTTGTGCCATTGATGATTCCCTTTATTTCTGAAATATTATTAGCCTGCAACGATTCCCTGATTACTTTTATAATAGGGATTCCTGCCGCAACGCTCGCTTCGTAATATAAGCCCACTCCATTTTCTCTGGCTGTTTTTTCGAGCTCAGGCAAGTGTCTCGCTATGACTTCCTTATTTGCAGTAACCACATCCTTTCCGCTTTTCATTACAGAAAGAAGGTACTGCCTTGCAGGCTCTTCTCCTCCCATTACTTCTACAACCAGGGATATATCCGGATCTTCAACTATATCGTTTATTTCAGTCGTATATAAATCTTTTGGCAGGTCAATTGGCCTCTTTTTATTAATGTCCCTTACCAGTATCCTTTTTATATTTATTTTTATTCCTTCCCTTTTATTTATCAATTCGCTGTTTTTATTAATAATTTTGTATACTCCCGTACCTATATTTCCAAAACCGAGAAAAGCTATATTAACGACCTGCAATGTAATCTCCTCCAAGAATTTAAGTTGCTTTATTCAGATAATTTATAAATTTACTTCTTTCATAGATTATACACATATAAATAATAATTTTACAATATGTATTATTTAATTGTTATTTTCGACCGACTACAACCCTGTTAATGCCTGCCAGATCCTTTATAATATTAATGTCTTCAAAGTGCTTTTCCATTATTTTTCTCACGGCTGAAGCCTGGTTATATCCTACCTCAAAAGCCAGCAATCCGCCTTTCTTTAAAAATGCAGGCGCTGCTTCCGTTATCTTTTTATAATAATAAAGCCCGTCTTTCCCGCCGTCCAGGGCAATTATAGGCTCATGATCCTTTACTTCGGTTTGAAGGGTTTCTATTTCCGAAGAAGATATGTATGGAGGATTTGAAACAATTATGTCCAAAGAAGATAGGGTGCCGGGTTTGTCATATAATTTTTCAAACAGGTTGCTGCAGATAAAATCTATTTTATCTGCAACCCCATTCTTCAATGCATTACTATATGCTATTTCCAAGGCATTTTCAGATATATCCACCGCCGTTACGAAACAATTTTTTATGTAGTAAGCCAGGCTTACGGCTATGCATCCGGAACCTGTTCCCATATCAAGTATCCTGGGGTACTCAATTACCTGCTTGTTTACATAGTCTAAAACAGCCTCCACAAGTATTTCCGTCTCAGGTCTCGGGATCAGAACGGCCGGATTAACATTAAACATAAGGGACATGAATTCACAATTTCCTGTAATATATTGCAGCGGTACGCCTTGAGCCCTTAAATTTACAAGATTTAAATATTCCTGTACCTTTTCGTCGCAGATTTCATAATCATAATGAGTTAAAAGGTATTCTTTCTCCCAGCCCAGTAAAAAACATAAAATAACCCCGGCATCAAGTGCTGGGGATTCCTTTTTGGCATTTTTTAATATTTTTATAGCATTATTTAATGCCTGACGTATATTCACCAATAATCACCTGTTAACTGTTCCCATCTTATCAATCTATTTTGTCTATCTCTCTTATCTATCCGCCATTTTTCTCCCGCTTCACATTAACGGCTATCTACCAGTATCAGTAATAATTATAGTTATATTACTATAGCTATATCACCAGTTATCCGCATCTTTATCTTCTACCAGTACACTCTTTAAGGCTACTATTGCCACCTCAATCTGGTCATCTTCCGGTTCCCTGGTAGTCAACCGCTGAAGGGCAATTCCGGGCGCATTAAACAATTTGGCAATCTTACTTTCACTTCTTCCTGCCATCTTTAAAAGTTCATATGAAATCCCTGCAACTAACGGGATTAATAATATCCTGAATAAAATATTCAGCCACATGCCATGCCATCCGACCAAGGAAAAAACTACAATGCTAACCAGCATTACAATAAACAAAAAAGAAGTACCGCACCTCGGATGCTTTGTAGAATAATTTCTGACATTTTCCACGGTTAGCTCCTGGCCGTTTTCATAGCAAAATATGGTCTTGTGTTCGGCTCCGTGATACTGCCACACCCTTTTAATATCTTGCATCCTTGAAACAAGGGCCAGGTAACCTAAAAACAAGGCAAGCCGTATTAGCCCTTCAAACAAATTGAAGATTATCACCCTGCTTCCTTCAACTTCATTAGGTTTTATGAGATCAACCAGAAAATTAGGAAGCAGGATAAATAATCCCACAGACATTACTACGGCTAAAATTACCGAAAAATATATAACGGCATCCTTTAATTTATCGCCAAAAATCCGCTCTATAAATCTGTCAAACCTCGAAGGTTCCTCCACTTCCCCGTCAATGTCCGCCAGTTCGGCAGAATGTATTAATGCTTTCATGCCAAAATACATCTGCTTCGCAAAATTCACCACACCGCGGACTATGGGTATTTTCGATACTAAACCTTTTGGAGGTAACTCCGTCTTCTCTACTATTATTTCCCCATTGGATTTTCTTACCGCAGTTGCAGCACTTTTAGGGCCAATCATTAATAAGCCTTCTATTAATGCTTGGCCTCCTATGGTTGTTTTTTTCATGCAACTACTCCTCTTTATTATCTAAACCATATTTCTTCTTAAATTTATCCACTCTTCCTGTAGTATCAACGAATTTCTGTTTTCCTGTAAAGAACGGATGGCACTTGGAGCAAATTTCAACACGCAGCTCCTTTTTTGTAGAGCCTGTAACAAAAGTTTCTCCGCATGCGCATTTTACCACTGCCTGGCCATATTTTGGATGAATTCCTTCCTTCATGTCCTTCACCTTCTTTCCTTTCTCGAAAACTGCAAAATAAACCACATCACATTTTAACACAAAATCTCTGTTTAATGCAAGTCTTACGTTATGCCATCATATATTTATCAACAAAAGCAAGATTAATATTATTGATAAATTCTTCATTGCTCTTAGTTTGCATTAATCTATTTATCAACATTTCAGTCACTTCTGCGGTTCCCATATTACTCATTGCCTTCCTGATAGCCCAAACACTCTCCAGTTCTTTCTGGGAAAGAAGCAGCTCTTCTCTCCTGGTTCCTGACTTATTTATATCAATCGCGGGGAATATTCGCTTTTCAGATAACTTTCTGTCCAAATGGATTTCCATATTTCCTGTTCCTTTAAATTCTTCATAAATAACATCATCCATCCTGCTCCCGGTATCAACAAGGGCAGTAGCAATTATTGTAAGGCTTCCTCCGTTTTCGATATTTCTCGCGGAACCAAAGAATCTTTTAGGGCTGTGGAGAGCTCCCGGATCAAGACCTCCCGAAAGGGTTCTTCCTGTCGGAGGAATTGTCAGGTTATATGCACGGGCAAGCCTGGTTATACTGTCCAGCAAAATCACTACGTCCTTTTTATGTTCTACAAGTCTCTGTGCCCTTTCAAGTACCATTTCCGCAACCTTTATATGATGTTCCGGGACCTTGTCAAAGGTTGAATATACAACCTCTCCTTTTATTGAGCGCTGCATATCCGTAACTTCTTCAGGTCTTTCATCAATCAGCAGCACAATAAGTTCAATATCTGGATAATTGGTCGTTATACTGTTTGCTATTTTTTGAAGGAGGATGGTCTTACCTGCCTTCGGCGGAGAAACGATCATACCGCGTTGTCCTTTACCTATGGGAGCTATAAGGTCTATTAACCTTGTTGATAACTCTTTTGGAGATGTTTCAAGAGTTATCCTTTCATTGGGATATATGGGGGTAAGTTGTTCAAAGGGAGTTCTTTTTGCCGCCACCTCCGGAGGATCTCCGTTTACACTCTGCACATAGAGCAGTGCCTGGAACTTTTCCCCCTCCTTCGGTATTCTTCCCTTTCCTCTTATTTTATCGCCTGTTTTCAAAGAAAACCTTCTTATCTGTGATGGAGATACATATATATCTTTTGCCCCTGGAAGGTAATTTTCATTTCTTAAAAATCCATATCCGTCAGGTAATACTTCAAGGACTCCTTCAACCGGATCATCACTCTCAATTTTTTCTAATCCGTTATTCCAGCCCTCTCGTTTTTGAATTTCGTACATTCTTCCTGAAAGTTTTTCTTCCGGCCTTTTTGACTCGTCCTTGACAGCAACCTTAGCTTGTTCTTTTGCTTCTGTCTTTTCATCTTCCAATCTGGGGGCAGTTTCTTCTTTTTCAGATTCTGTTATATTTTCACTTGCAACCGCTTCCTCTTTTTTGTCCTCTCCGGTTGACGGTTGCTCTTGCTTCTCGGTTTTTTCCTCTGCTTTTTCTGCTGCTTCCTTCTTTTCACCTTGCTCATCAGCTTGTGCTTCTGAAGCTGGGACTGTTTTTACGGCCTCGCTTTCAGCCTCACTTGTTTCCTCTGTTTTTGACCGTTTCCCTCTCCTCGTCCTTTTAGTTTTTTTCACTTCACCTGATTCTTCAACAGCAGCAGCATTTTCAGAACCTTCTTCTTTATCGGTAGTATCCTGTTTTACTTCCGTTTTTTCCACTTCAGGTTTGCTTTCACTAACTTCTTTCTCCTCGGGTTTTTGAGATGTCTGTTCTTGCACTTCAACTACTTCTTCAGCAGGTTTTTCCGCTTCAGCCTGTTCACCAATGGGTTTTATATAGTTTTGTTGTGCAGACTGTCTTCCTACTTCAAGTATCTTTTCAATAAGTTCTTCTTTTTTATATTTCGTAGCACTTTTTATTCCCATTACTTTAGCAATATAGCGCAAATCCTGCAGCTTTTTTTCCCACAAATTTACCTCTTCCATGATACACCACCTTAACATGTTATTCGCTTTGAAAATTCATATTTAATGGAAATGATAGATAACAGCATATCTATTCCCACTAGTAACTAATAATCCATAACCAATTAACCAAGCAAATATAAATAAAACTTCGCAAAAGCATAAAAACATAAATAAAAGCATAAGTATAAATTAATATGTAACATTGTCCTAAAATATTAACATGAAAATATTAACTTATAAAATTCGGAATTGAGAACAGTTTATGGACTCCGTTAAAATAAATTACCTTCACTTTTTAATTATATTTCCGGGTAAATAATCCTTGAATTAAAAAATAATCTTCCGCAAATGCTCCCCACTTTACTTAAGTATATCATCAACAATTCTTTAATGTCAATATATTTTCTGTCACCGTTTTGGTTTTGTTAATTGTTACTATTATTTATTGTATTTTATTACCTGTATTTGTTATATTTTATTACCTATTTATTATTACATTCCTATATCTGCCGCCCGTTATCTTTATTATATTACTGTCATTATTTATTATTGCCTTTTTTTATATTATTAAACAAAATATTATAAATAATTGAGAAAATATTTATTAATTAGGACTCTGTTAAAAGCATTATACATATATAATATAGACATATATAAAATGCTTGAATATTTGAAACATACAATTTGAATATAAGCAATTAAATATACAAAGTTATTAAATATAAAAATTAAATATAAGTAAAGACATTATCAATAAAAAAATAAAGGAAGCACTTTGCCTTTTTATTTTTAGCAAATGTGCTTCCTTTATTTTTTCGCCTAAATTTACTCTATAAAAATAGAGTTTGATTTTAAATTTACGTGTTATTTAATTTACTTTAGGTATTATTTTAATTTACCTGTTGCTGAGATAATTATATATCATAACAGCTGCTTCGGCTCTGGTAAGTTCATTCTTCGGATTAAATTTGCCTGCGGATCCGGATACGATCTTCAGTCCGCTTGCTATTGCCACATATCCTTTAAGCTCAGGGCTTATATCGTCTCCGTCTTCAAAAGGAACTATGAATATACCTGGAATCTCTGCAACCTCACCATAATTTAGAGTTCTTATGATGAACTTAACAGCATCTTCCCTTGTAACAGCAGATTCCGGAGCTTTCTCGCTTTCCCTGATTATACCGTCCCGTATAAGAAATTTGTATATCTCATTGATAGTATTCTGGTCCTCTTCATCCAACGTTCTTCCATAATAACCATATTTCACTCTGTAAAGTATTATCATAAAATCTTTCTGTGTAATACTGTCATTAGGCCTGTATTCCGGTCCGCTGAAGTTAATAATCCCGTATTTTGCCAGGGTTTTAATCTTTTCCTCGGCAAAATGCCCTTCAATATCGGTATATTCCTCAGGTTTTAATTCCTTAAAAAGCTTTCCGTCATAATCCAGTAAATTCCCCGTATAAGCATCGAGGAAGAAGGGTTTGCCCTCTTTCAATGCATACACAGGCATTACCTGAGATGTGCCGTTTTGGGGCAGGGATAACGTTATGTCAGGGATAACGTTAATTTCATCTGCTTTATCATCAATCACAACTATTACTTCACCATCATCAGTTGCTGCTTTTTCAACCACAACAGCTTCCCCTGTTTTAGTCACCGGCTCAATCAACGGGATTACCTCATTGTTTTGCCTGTATATATTCTTATACTGAAGCTCCAATCCTATTTTTTCAAACAGGGACTTGTACGCATCCTGCTCCGTGATCACATTTTCCAGCCCGGGGAATTCAACATCAAACCATCTCATATTATAGTTTGTAACTTTTCCGATTACGGCATCAAACCCTACACGAATATAATTATCCGGGAAGGGTATACCGTTTACCTGCCTTGTGTAATGGAAATAATAATATCTTTGCTTTTCAGAAGATTCCAAAATAATTATATCTCCATCCTCGCCTTCATCAAGAAGGGTTTCCGCAAATTTAGCCTGGTTAAAATCACTGAGGAACTTTTCGACTTCCGCCTTGGCAGCGTCTTTGTCATATTTGGGTTCCATCTTGTAATAATCTTCTGAATAATAGCTGTCATTATAAAAGCTTATTATTTCGCCTGTTTGTGCATTCAGACTTACAGAAGCATAATAGTATCTGGTATCTTTTTCGGATTCGCCTTTTACTTCTTTACTGAAAGACAAACTGTAAACATACTTATCATTCTCAGGGTAGCTCTTGCTTAAATATACATTCGTAAGCTTATATTCATCGTCAAGGCCAATTTCGGGGACACCTCTTACGATACTTTCGGCTTCCCCTTCTGTCAGGAACTCAGCCTGTTTCCTGGCTGCTTCAAGTTCTTCCGGTGTAAGCACGGGTTCGCTTATTCCGCCCGCCGCATCCATCAGCATTTCTTTATAAGTCACACTCACTGCTGTCCCGTTGCTGTAACCATAATAGTAACTTCCTGTCCGGACTTTATCTCCTGTTACGGCATCAACGGCATATAATGAGTTGTCATATTTGGGCAAATATACGGGATATATATTTAGCTTTTTATCCCTATAGTCATAATAATATTTGTATATAAGCTTTAATCCGAGGTTTTTCTCATATGCCTGCTGGGCATCTTCCAAAGGCATGACGTTATCCAAGGAAGGGAATGACAAACTGTCATCCAGATTATAGTAGTAACTTTCTACTTTCCCTGTTTCGGAATTCACGTTGACGATAACGTTGTTTGCATAATAAGGTATTCCGTTTGCAACTCTATAATACGTGAAGCTGTAATTGTATAACAGGTAAAGGATCTGATAGGTATATTGCTCATGCTTCTTTATTTTGGTAAGAGTACCCGCAGGAGCCACTCTCCTTATAAAATCCTCTGCTATTTCCAGGGCCTTCTCCTCGCTAACTTTTGGAAACTTGTTTTCCGGTTGCTTATAGGGTTCGTAATAATAATACCTTGTAATGACTCCTTTACTGGTTATGCCGACACTCATGCCGGTATCATTATCTTCATCTCTCCAACTTAAATTCCATGTTTTTTCTCCCTTTTCATCGGTGCTGACATAATAATCATAGAATTTCAGCCCGTCAGGGATATCAATTTTCCTTTTTACTGCCTTAATAACCTCTTCCAATTCATTTACGTTTTGGGCCTGAGCAAAAGATTGCACTGGAACAATAACTAATACGGCCATTAAAATTGATAGCATTAAGGCTATTGCCTTTTTCATAGTAAAAACCACCCCTCTAATTATGTAGTAATATAACCTTAAAATTGTCACGTTCCAATAATTAGACGGGTGGTTTTCATAAATGTTCCAAAATATTAAATTTTATTTTTATTGTAATATTTATTTTTGTAAACCTAGCCCGGTTTATTTTAGTTGTTTTTGTTAAGCTCCAGTATTTTCTCAAACTTTGAGTAGGCTTCCTTCCAGGCGTCGACATTTTGAGGAGTGTATACCTGTGTCGGGAAGGATTTTTCAACCAGTTCGCGGGCTTCTTTAAGTCCTGAAATTTCTCCCAGAGCCATCAACTGGCACAGGAGATTGCCCACGGATGTTGCTTCAACAGGTCCGGTAACCACCGTTTTTCCGCAGGCATCTGCCGTATAACGGCAAAGAACTATATTTTTGGTTCCTCCGCCTACAATATGAAGAACCGGTATTTCATACCCGACAACTTTCTCCAGACCCTTGATTGTCTTGTTGTACTTCAGCGCAAGGCTTTCCAGGACGCACCTTACTATTGCACCCTTTGTTTCGGGAACTTCCTGTCCGGTTTTTCTGCAGAACTCCATTACTTTTTCAGGCATATTGCCAGGGCTGTAAAACATGTCATCATCCGGATCAATAAATGCGGCAAATGGCTTTGCCTCTTCATCCGCCATACGTTCCAGATCATCGTAGCTGTAAACTTCTCCTCTTTTATCCCATGCCCTTTTGCATTCCTGGAGTATCCACAGGCCCATTATATTTTTCAAGAACCTTACAGTTCTGTTATATCCGCCTTCATTAGTATAATCCAGTTCAAATGCTGCTTCGTTTATTATTGGCTTCTGCAGCTCCACGCCAAGAAGCGACCATGTCCCGCTGCTCAGGTAGGCAAATTTATCTCCTTTTGCAGGAACGGATACCACGGCACTTCCGGTGTCGTGTCCTGCAACCGCTATAACAGGTATGTCTCCCACATTCAGTTCTTCCTTAATATACCTGTTTACTTTTCCAATAACGGTTCCCGTATCAACTATGTCTGTCAGAATATTTGTAGGAATTCCGAGCTTCTCCAGGAGATCCTTTGCCCATCCCCCGGTTCTTGGATCCAGCATCTGGGTTGTGCTGGCAATGGTATACTCGGTAATTTTCTCACCTGTAAGGAAATAGTTCAGCAAATCAGGCACAAGAAGCATGGTCTTTGCCTTTTCCAAAATCGGAGAATTATTTAGTTTCATAGATAGAAGCTGGTATATTGTATTAAATTTCATGAACTGTATTCCTGTTCTTTCGTATATCTCCTTTTTCGGCACAATTTTGCATGCTTCCTCGATCATTCCTTCAGTCCTGGCATCCCTGTAATGTACAGGATTTCCAAGCAACTCGCCGGAAGCACCAAGCAGCCCGAAATCAACGCCCCAGGTATCTACTCCGATCCCCGCTATATCTCCGTCTCCTCTCTGAACACACTTAAGTATTCCCATTTTCATCTCATGAAAAAGCCTTAAAATATCCCAGTAGAATGTTCCGTTGACCGTAACCGGATCGTTTGGGAACCTGTGTACTTCATCCAGGGTCAGCCTTTCACCGTCAAATGTGCCGAGTATCGCACGCCCGCTGCTTGCGCCGTAATCAAAGGCCAGAAGTTTAAGCATGATATACACTCCTTTCCGGTAAATCAAAAATTGTTTTATTTATATAATATGCATGTACGTGACAATTAACATGATAATTCAACATCAACTTAACTTGCTCTTTCCTTTTCCTGTACTTTGCTTCTCCTATTACTCCCTTTTATTGCTCATTTTACTATATAGATTATTTTAATTATCACTTCTGTCTCTTATTCTGTTGCTCATTTCTTGTTTGCTACGATTCATTATTTCTTGTTTATTTTTTTGTCTATTTCGACTCAGTATGTAGACCGATCCTTTTGTAAACAGATATTCTCTCATCCAGGTCCGGATATTTTTTGATTGTCTCCTCGGAAAACATTGCATTTCTTATATCAATAGTAGCGGCTTTTTCATGGCCTATAAGGGCCCAGGTGGAATCAAAGAGGTTGCTGAACTCCTTGTTTCTCATGGCAATGCAAACAAATGACTGTCTCGGCGAATTGATATCCTCACCGCTAATCTGGAATAAACCATGCTGCTGGCACAGGGCCTTGACCCTCTTAAGCTGCTCCATTGAATTCCTTGAAGGCATGTATGTAACTGCGTTAAATCCCAGGTCTTTCAAAACCTCAAACAGCAATTCAATATAATCATCCTCGAACTTCTGGGTCTTTTTATCTCCCGTTACCGAATCGGTTACATCACCCAGATAAGCATAGGCCGATATGGCCCCGATACTCTTTGTAAAATCGATAACCTCCCTTATATCCGGGCATTCTGTTGTTGCATTTATATAAAACTTTTCCACCAGGTCGCTTTTCAGGATTCCAAGCAAGTCATATTCATAGAACTCGTTATTCTCATCCAGCAGGTAATTTTCCAGCTTGGGCTTTATACTTATTTTTAAGTCATTTTTAAGGAAGTCAGCCACCTGTTCGCCTTTTCCAAACTTTTCCGTAATCTTATGGGCCAGGGCAAAAAGGATGTGCCTTTCGGTTATGCTTCCGCCCTCGCTGGATTTCGAGATGGGAACAACATCCTTCTCAAAATCAAGTTCAATGCCATATTGATTGAACATCCGGTTTATATTTTCCACCATTTTAACATTTCGTTTATTTCTTTCAGCCAGATAAGGTCTAAAGAAGTTTTTAACGTCATCTATCTTGGTGTGGGGGATTCCATGGATAGCTACATAAGCTATGGAATCCTGGTCAGGATTGTTTATTCTACGGCCGTTCAGGGGTGTGTGTGAAAAATCAGCCCTGCATTCCACTCCTATGGTTGTTGCCATTCCCATTATTTCCCCGGCTTTTATAAATTCCATTGCACCGCTTATGGAGTCATGGTCCATTATACCTGCGGTTTTCAGTCCTGCATTGTACGCCATCCATATTGCTTTAGAGGGTGAATAAGGTGAAAAAGAATAAAAGGTGTGGATGTGATTGTTTACATCATTTCCCGTCTCAGGCACGGGAAGTTCACCTTTTTCCACCATCTTCTTTAACTTGCTTAAACTTTCGAGCCTTACTTCAACCCTTTCGTGGTTTAAGTCCTCAACAATAGTCTTAACATACTTGTAGCTGTTCATACTTAAATCCCCCGATCTGAATTTTTACCTCATTATTTTTACCTCATTTCCTGACCGCCTGTTACATTAATGGCCTGACCAGTCATGTAGCTTGATTCGTCTGAAGCAAGGAAGACCATAACATTGGCCACATCTTCATACGTACATCCTCTGCCCAGCGGAACCTGGCCCAGATATTTCTGTCTTACTTCTTCAACTGTAATGCCCTGGTTTCTTGCATACTGCTCGTACAGGCTGTTTACCCACAGCGGCGAATCCAGAAGGTTACCGGGGCATATTGCATTAACCCTTATGTTGTACTCTGCAAGCTCAAGTGCCAAACTCTGGGTTAGACCTATTCCGCCAAACTTGGAGGATGCATAGGCAGAATTCTTGTAGGACCCTTTTTTGCCCGACTTGCTGTTAATCTGGATAATATTACCTTTCCTGTTGGGAATCATAGCTTTTGCAGCAGCCCTTGCGCAGAGGAAATACCCAAAAAGATTAACATCTATTACTTTCTTCCATTCGCTTGCTGTAAATTCCACAACAGGCTTTGCAATTAGAATACCTGCGTTGGCGACAAGCAAATCAAGTTTCCCGTATTTATCTACCGCAGCCTTAACCATATTTTCAACATCTTCTTCGTTTGTCACGTCTACCTTAACCGTAATTGCGTCAGTCAAAGTTCCTGCAACCTGTTGGGCCTTCTCCAGGTTTATATCAGCAACTACAACCTTGCATCCCTCTTTATCCAGCCTTTGAGCCAGGGCTTCACCAAGACCCTGAGCTGCTCCTGTAACTATGGCAACTTGCCCTTCTAACCTTTTGTAACCGTTTTGCGACATATATGTTCAAACCTCCTTGTCTTAATCAAATTAAATGCACATAAATGCGTACACAGTATTGAGTACATAATATTTCACTATTTATTATTCTTTACTATAAACTTTATAATAACAATAACATGGGTAATAATATTATCTCATAAATATTATCTTATATAATCATATAAATGCCAATATATTCGCGCAACTTAAATAAGTTCCACGTTATTTTTCTTCAATTCTGTCATTAAGTCTTCAGGCAGTAGCTTTTCACATACCCAGATATCTATATCTTCCAAGGTGGCATAAGTAAAGGGCAGATTCTTGTTGATTTTACTGGAATCCATCAGCATTATAACCTTCTTTGCCTTGTTTACGACTTTCCGTTTAAGTTCGCATTCATATATGTTTCCAACGGTAAATCCGCTGTCAACGGAAAAACCTGATGCAGACATGAAGGCCAAATCGATATTAACCATATCCAAGATGGAATTGGCATAGGGCCCGGACGTTGAAAGGGTGTTCCGGTTCATCTGCCCTCCCAACGTCACAACCGAAGGCCTTAGCTTTTTCACGAGCTCCAATGCTATATTTGCTCCGCTTGTAAGTATGGAGAAACTCTCGTCCGGAATTATGCTTGCCAGGCACATCAATGTACTTCCTGCATCAAAGTATATTGATCGCCCTGTTTCAACCATACTGACGGCTTTTTCCGCTATTTTCATCTTGGCTTCCACGTTTTCTGTCATCCTTATGGAGTAGGCGTCCTCTTCCCTTTGGGTTACGTTTACCTTCTTGACGCTCACCGCACCTCCGTAAGTTCGTATGATATATCCTTCATTTTCAAGGTTGATCAGGTCCCTTCTTAATGTCATGGCCGAAACATCCGGAAACAGTTCTTTCAGCTTCTGTAACTGTATTTCCCCTTCACTTTCCATTATGTTTAGTATTCGCTGCTGCCTGTCATTTAGCACAAAAATCACACCCTACATTTAAACTGTATTATACACAATAATACAATAATTAAATAATATTAATAATCTAAAATAATCTAATTATCTAATCAAATATTCTAATATTCGATTATACTCCCAGCTTGTTCCTTCTTATTTTTTCATTTACCGTAAAGTTGTTGGAAGGAACATGTCCCTTCAACGGCATGATATTTTCATGTATGGCGTCAATTATCCATTCAGGCTGAGGGAAGAAATACTCCTCAAGCTCATGTGCCGGAGTGATCCAGTTCCTTGAGCCTACTACAACCGGTGGAGCGTCGAGATAGTCGAAGGCCAGTTCTGTTATATTTTGAGCCATGTCCTTAAGGAATGAGCCCCTTTCGCAGGCATCGCTGGCCAAGAGGATTTTTCCGGTCTTCTTAACCGACTCTATCACTTTTTCATAGTTAAAAGGCACAAGTGAACGGGCATCAATTATCTCAGCCGAGATTCCATATTTCTCCTCGAGTATTTTAGCAGCGTCCATGGCCCTGTAGAGTGTTGCTCCCACTGTCAGGATTGTAATATCTTTTCCTTCTTTTTTTATGTCAGGTTCACCTATAGGTATCTCGTAGTAACCTTCAGGTACGCCCTCCAAGTGGAACATTTCACCAATATCGTATATTCTCTGGCTTTCGAAGAAGATTACCGGATCAGTACCCATAAGGGCGCTGTTCATAAGTCCCTTTGCGTCATAGGGCGTTGCGGGGAAGACTACCTTTAATCCGGGTATATGAGCCACAAGGGATGTCCAGTCCTGTGAATGCTGGGCACCATACTTGGAACCTATTGATACCCTTACCACAACCGGCATTTTAAGCAATCCTGCGCTCATGGACTGCCATTTTGACAGCTGGTTAAATAATTCATCGCCGGCTCTTCCCATGAAGTCGCAGTACATTAACTCCACAATTGCCCTGCCGCCGCACATTCCGTAACCTACGGCAGAACCGACAATGGCGCCCTCGGAAATGGAAGTGTTAAACAACCTGTGATAAGGAAGGGCTTCCGTAAGTCCCCTGTATACCGCAAAGGCTCCTCCCCAGTCTCTTACGTCTTCACCGTATGATACCAATGTGGGATCGGTATAGAACTTGTCAAGTATAGCCTCAAAAATACCATCCCTCAGCTGGTATACCCTGTTCTTGGATACAGGTTTTCCGTTTTCTATTCCAACTCTTACTTTCTTCTTTATTTGCTGCACTCTAGGATTTTCTTCCTTAGGCATCAGCACTTCGCACTCTCTGTCCTCCATTTTTTCTATGCGCTGATTGGAGAACATATACCTCTCTATTGCAGCAGGGTCTTTTGACAGGTTCATTCTCGGGGAAATACTCTCATCAACTGCAAGCCTGCATGTCCTGGTTATAAGCGCTTTTACATTTTCAAGAATTTCTTCAAATTCATCATCATTTGCCACTTTAGCTTTTACTAATTCTTTTCTGAAGGCAACAAGGGAATCATGCTCCATCCATGCCTCAACTTCTTCTTTTGTCCTGTAAGTGGAAGCATCGGAAGGTGAATGTCCGCAGAATCTGTATGTCACTGTATCAAGAAGTACAGGACCTTCTTTCCTCTCCAATATCTGTTTCTTCCTACGTATAGCATCAATAACAGCCAGCGGGTTAAAGCCGTCTACTCTCTCGGCATGCATCTGTTCAGGATTTACACCTGCTCCTATACGGGCAAGCATCTTGTATCCCATTGTCTCTCCGCAGGTTTGGCCACCCATACCGTAGTGGTTGTTGAAGAAGTTGAATATCAGCGGGAGTCCTCCTTTATATTCTCCTTCCCACAGCTCCTTGTACTGGTCCATTGTAGCCAGGCACAAAGCTTCCCATACAGGACCGCATCCCATGGAACCGTCACCGATATTGGCAATTACTATTCCTTTTTTCCTATTAATCTTTTTAAACAGCGCGGCACCAACGGATATATCTGCAGAACCTCCAACTATTGCGTTGTTCGGGTAAATTCCAAAGGGGGTAAAGAACATGTGCATTGATCCGCCCAGACCTTTATTAAAGCCGGTTTCGCGGCCGAAGATTTCCGCAGCGGCTCCGTAGACCAAGAATTCTATGGCAAGCTCCTTAATGCTGCCCTTATCATTTTTAATGCCCTCAACTACCTTTAAAATCTTTCCGTCAAGATAATTTTCCATTATTGCCATAAGCTCATCGTCGCTTATTTTTTCAATTGCGGAAAGTCCCTTTGCAAGAAATTCACCATGGCTCCTGTGGGACCCAAAAATAAAATCGTCCCTGTCCAGAAGATACGCCTGACCTACGGCCGATGCTTCCTGCCCCAGCGACAGATGGGCCGGTCCCGGGTAGTTGTATTCAATGCCGTTATACTGGCCGGTTGTTTTTATGGCATTGAGCATTGTTTCGAACTCCCGGATTATTGCCATGTCCCTGAATATTCTCATGAAGTCGGCCTTGGTATAGTTTTCCTTTTCTTCTTCTATGGTTTTGTTGTATTGATTTACGGGAATATCGGTAAATGTTATTTTACCGCTTTTCCTCGCTTCATTAGGATCGACAAATAGAGATTTTGGCATTTTTTCTCCCTCTTTTCACATTATTGTTTAATAATATTGTTTTAGATTGCTTTTATATGGTTATTTCATTTATATGGTTATTTCATTGTCATTGTAATTGTATAAGGTCATTTATCTATGTCAATGTCAATTTGACCATGTCAAAATTGAAATATGCCTTCCCTTATAATCTCCGAAACCGTGGGGTGCGGGAATACTATTTCCTTTATGTCATCCACCCTCAGTTCCATTTCTATCATTGCCGCAGCACCGTATATGATTTCCGATGAGTAATTACCTATCATATGAAGGCCTACCAGCCTGCGGTATTTCTTGTCCACCAGGATCTTGCATATTCCGTCTCCGCCTTCGTTTTCCGCAAGGAATCTCCCGCTGTATCTCATGGATATGGTGGAAACTTCAACTTCCATACCCTTTTGCTTTGCGCTTTCCTCGGTTTCACCCACTCCTGCAACTTCAGGGTTGGTATAGATTACATATGGAATGGCGTTGTACCTCATAATGTCCTTTTTACCGAGCATGTTGTTTACGCAAACCTCAGCTTCCCTGTATGCGGTGTGTGCAAGCATTGATACACCGTTTACGTCTCCTGCGGCATATACACCCGGTACATTGGTGCGGCCCCTTTCGTCTGTTTTTATACGGCCCCTTTCAATTTCAACACCTATTTTATCCAGCCCAAAGCCGTCAACAACCGGTCTTCTTCCTATACTCATCAATACCTTGTCAGCTTCAACGGCCAATCTTTCACCGTTATGCTCGTATATAACCTGACCTTCCTTTATTTCAACAACTTTGGAACTTAAATTGAATATAATACCCTTTTTCTGGTAAGCTTTCATCAAGAGCTCAGAAATCTCCCTGTCATTGTTGCCGGCGATTTTGTCAAGCATTTCAATTATCGTAACCTTGCTTCCGGCTGAATTGAAATATGAAGCCATTTCAAGGCCGATAACTCCTCCCCCTACTATCACAAGGGATTTGGGTATTTCATTCAGATCCAGTATTTCCCTGTTTGTTAGAACAAAGCCTTTTTCAATACCCTCCTTGACACCGGGAATAGGAGGCAGTATGGGCATTGAACCGGTTGCAATAAGAAGATTTTTCGCTGTAAAGATTTCACCGCCCACCTTTACTTCGTATCCTTCAGCATTCCTTCCCATTATTTCTCCTATGCCTTCAACCACTGTTACATTATTTCTTTTGAGCTGGGCTTTAACCCCGGAAACAAGGGTCTTTACAACCTTGTTTTTCCTCTCAATTACTTTTTTATGGTCAAGGGTAACATTTTCCGAAAATACACCGTATTTTTCGCTGAACCTTGCATTATCATACATTTTTGCAGAATACAACAGTGACTTTGACGGAATACAGCCTTCATTAAGGCAAACTCCGCCAAGGGCCCTCTTTTCTATGAGAAGGGTGTTAAGCCCCGCATGTCCTGCCCTCTCTGCTCCCAAATATCCGGCAGGTCCTCCTCCTATTACTATCAAATCATATACCATAACCTTCATCTCCATATTACAGATTTTTAGTTATTTTGCCAGCAAAAGGCTGAAGTTTTCAAGGTTGGTTTTCAGGTCTTTCAAGAACCTTGCTGCAGGTGCCCCATCAACGGCCCTGTGATCAAAAGTAAGGGACAAGCCCATAGCCGGGTAATAAACGTATTCATCCCCGACTTTCTTAACTCTCTGCACAATGGTGTTAACTCCTAAAATACCTGACTGCGGAGGATTCAACACCGGTGTAAAAGATTCTATGTCCAGCATTCCCAGATTTGTCACCGTAAAGGTTCCGCCTTTGAGCATATCGGGGTTAATAGTCCCTTTCTGGCACTCCTCTGCAAGTTTCTTTATTTCTGCTGAGATTTCATTAAGAGATTTTTTGTTTGCATAGAATATTGTTGGTACCATCAAACCTCTCTCAGTATCAACGGCAACTCCCAGGTGAACGTTGTTGAAAATAAGCATCTTGTCGTCCATGAAATAGGAGTTAAGCTCTTTATGCATAAGCAACGTTCTTGAAACTGCGAAAAGAATTATGTCGTTTATGGTTATATTCTGAAGCCCTAATTTATCCTTGTTCTCTTTAACACGGTTCCTGTACTCCAGTATTTCAGTTGCATCAAAGGTTGTATGCAATGTAAGCTGGGCTGTTGTAGACAAGGAATTGTGCATTGCCTTTGCTATAACTTTTCTTATATTTGTGAGTTTTACTTCGGTAAACTCCGGTTCTTCGCCGGCAGCTCCCGCCGGAACGGTTACCTGTGAAGCAGGAACCTGGGCTGCCATCTGGCTTTGAGCCTCTTTTCCTTTCTCCAGGTCACTGATCCTTATCCTTCCTCCGATGCCTGTTCCTTCGGCATATATCTCCGTTCCGGGTTTCATGCTCTCGCCCTTTGCTGCAAATGTGAAGGCAGGACCCTTTTCAGCCAACAGTTCGATATCCCTTTCAATTATTCTTCCATAGGGTCCGGTCGGTTGTGCATAGCGATAATCGATACCTATTTTGTCTGCTAGGTTTCTAGCCCTGGGCGATATTTTGATTCTTTCTCCGTCAGGAATGTTTTCAGGAACTACTGCTTTTTCGTCTGCTGCTTTATCGTCGTCCCCTGCTGTCACGTCGCCGGAAGATACATTTTCGGCCTTGCTTTTTTCCGCCTCAGGCTCTGTGCTTCCTCCTGCACCGCCCGAATTACGCGGATCAAACTGGGAAACGTCCTCACCTTCTTCACCGATTACACAAATTGTTGTCAATACCGGAACGTCTTCTCCCTCTTCAAAGAATATGTCAAGGATTACCCCATCCACCTTTGCTTCCTCGTCAAACGAAGCTTTGTCGGTTTCATAGGTAAGAAGAAGGTCTCCAGCTTTTACCCTGTCCCCCTTCTTTTTATGCCATTTCGAAATAATGCAGCTTTCCACTGTTTGCCCCTGCCTGGGCATAATTACCGGTGTTGCCATGCTTGGCCCCTCCTTGTTATGTTATAAATTATCATTTCGATTATAACAATTTTAGTTTGTCATGAAAACAATTAACAAATTCAAGTTAAATTTTATCATCCGGTTATATATATGTCAATAAAATCAGACCTTTCCGGGTTTAATCGACCTGCAAAGCTTTATCTGCCTGATATGAGCTCCTCACAAGGGGACCTGAAGCGACATAAGAAAAGCCCATTTCCAGTGCTTTTACTCGGTATTCGTCAAAAACATCCGGATGGATATACTCAATTACAGGATGATGATTCTTTGAAGGTGCAAGATATTGTCCAACTGTCAGGAAATCACATCCTATCCTCCTTAGATCTTCAAATACGGCCAATACTTCTTCTTTCTTTTCACCAAGGCCAACCATGATTCCTGACTTTGTATATATGCTTGAATTAATTTTTTTTACATTTTCCAATACTTTAAGAGATCTTTCATATACAGCCATGGGGCGCACCGAAGGATATAACCTCGGTACGGTTTCCACGTTATGATTTATTATCTCGGGGCAAGCTTTTACAACTGTGGCCAGCGCACCCTCATCCCCTTTGAAATCGGGAATGAGTACTTCCACTATAACTTTATTATCAAGCTTCTTTATTTCTTCAATTACCCTTGCAAATTGTCCGGCCCCTCCGTCAGGCAAATCGTCCCTTGTTACAGACGTTATAACAACATGGCGGAGTTTGAGTTTTGCCACCGCCTTTGCCACATTTTCGGGCTCATGCTCATCTACAGGCTGCGGATGTTGGTTTTTATCCACGTTGCAGAATCTGCAATTACGGGTACATACGTTTCCAAGTATCATAAAGGTAGCAGTCTTTCTGCCGAAACACTCCATCCTGTTTGGGCAGGCTGCTTCCTCACATACGGTATGAAGTGAAAGGTTCCGCAACATTCCTTCCACTTCGGCTATTTCACGGCTGTTTTGAACTCTGATTCTAAGCCACTCAGGTTTGCTCATAATTTCATCTCTTTCCTGTATGCCTTATTCTTCGTTTAATTTAATTTCTTCCTTGCTAATTAATATTTCTTCTTTGCTTATCAATACAGGCTCCATATCGAAAACACGGCAAAAATATTCCTCGGTGAGACGGTTAATACGGTCAAAGTCCTGGACCTTTCCCGTCAGTTTTTGAAGGGATGTAACTCCTTTATCTACAATTCCGCAGGGATTTATCCACCTGAAATGCTCCAGGTTTGTGTTAACATTAAAAGCAAAGCCGTGCATGGTTACCCATCGTTTCACGGCTATACCTATGGCTGTTATTTTTTCATCCCCCACCCATACGCCGGTGTATTTTTTTTCTTCCCTGTGAGCCTCTATACCGTATTCTTCCTTTAAAAGTCTGATAAAAACTTCTTCTATGCGCCATACAAAATCTTTTATATCCCTGCCGTGATTGGTTAAATCAATAATAGGATAGCCTACAATTTGGCCGGGGCCGTGATACGTGACATCACCGCCCCGGTTAACTTCATATATATTCACTCCAAATGATTTGAGCATTTCCCGCGGAACCAGGATGTTGGAATATGTTCCCCTTCTTCCGATGGTAAGCACGGGAAAATGCTCAACCATAACTAATGTATCTCCGATTTTACCCTGCTGTCTCAAATCAAGAAGGCTTTCCTGGATTCGGAGAGCTTCTCCGTAATCCATTTTGCCCAGTCTTAATATGTTTAATTTCATATTGATTTTTCAGTATCCTCCCAGGAGACTAAGTTTTATAATTCGTTCTGTTATATAATTTCATTCTCCGGCTAAGTCCCAAGCTATGTCCCATACAGGTACTACATATGTCCTATATAGGTTTCGCATTTGCCAGAAGATATTTCTCAGCTTCAGCAGACCAAAGTCCGTTGTGCCTTTCTGTTATTTCCGCAAGTGCCGCAAAAAGCGGATCGGTTTTTCCCTTCTCCTTAAAATCGGCGATAGCCGTCAATTCCATCTCTATATTGGTGTATATTAGCTTTTTGCCCCCAGGTATTTTGGGCAGGTTCAGGGTTGTTTCAATTACGCTGTTCAAACCGCCCACATGGGTAATCATTGCCGCAGGATTGATCAAGCCCTTTTCCATCAGCTTAAGGGATTCAATCATATCGTCGGTGTTTCCTCCGCTTGTGCCAACCACATGTGTGGAATTATAATGTACGTTATAGAAATTCATCTCTGCTGAAAAACTAGGATTTGTCGGACCGGCAAAGAAGTTCAGGCATCCGTCTTTCCCAAGAATTTTATCGCCTTGTTCAACAACTGCCTTTACAGGAGCGAAGACGAAAACATCATCATATCCCTTGCCGTCCGTAAATGAAAGCAGATATTCAGGTACATTTTCTATGTTGGCCGTATTGACATATTTGAGAGTAACACCGTTTTTCCTTGCTTCCTCAACCGTATAAATTGAAGCAGCCCTGTCCAATCTTGCCTGGTCTATGTCTGTTACAACAAGCAATCCGGGTCTCCTTTCGCAGTGTATAGCATAATCAATGGCACCAAGACCCATTGGCCCCACGCCTGCCAGTATTGCCATATTTCCTCCTTCTTTGATACCCATGTTGTGGACATATGACCCTGCAGTGGTATGGTAACTTGCGTGGAATGCGCCCACTATACAGGACATGGGCTCAGCGAGGGAACCGTAGAAGAATGCTTCACCTTCGTAATTCAAAAGGCAGCCATGTTCCATAACTACGTTGGGGATAATTATATACGTTGCATCTCCTCCGATATAGGGGAATGAATAACCGGGAGCTGCATAAGGATCCTTCTCGTCATTTATGGCCGGCTGGATTGAAAACCTGCTTCCCACCTTAAATTTGTCTTTCCACTTCTTCCCGACCTCGACAATTTCACCGCAGAATTCATGGCCTATTATAATAGGGTTTTTGTCAACATCATTTGGTACCCTTTTATGGTCCGCCCCCTGTATGGCAGCTTTATATGAAGACATGCATATACTGTCCGAAACCACCCTTGCCAGAATCTCATCGTCTTTTATGGGAGGAAGTTCAAATTCTTCGAGCCTTAAATCATTTTTTCCATATAGCCTCACTGCTTTTGTTTTCATTAAAATCCCACCTTATCATAATAATTATTATTATTATTGATTTCCGATTTTTGTTTTGATGTTAAACCTTTTTTCTGTTTAAAATCCTTTGCTTTATTTTACATAATTCATATCTAAAGTTATTTTTATTTATGTTTATGTTATGTTTGCTTATCATTTATTTTGTTTATCATTTACTATATATTTTCTTATTTATATTTTTCTTTTCCCTTTATATTTACCATACCTATTGCTATTATACCATGAAAATTTATAACGTGGAAATGACATTTTTAAACATAATTATGTAAATATTCATGTACAAATTAATCATCTGTTACTTCCACAATCAAACCTCCGGCCAAAGGCCTTTCTTCCCCCCTGTAAGAAGGCCTGTTTACCATTTTCCCTTTGACTATCATTTCCGTTGAAGCACCCCCGTCCAGCATAGCAGCAAATTTTACGCCGTATTCCAGCAGATATTCGCCAAGCTCCCGTCCCGTAAATCCATAGCTGTATTCGGGCTGCCTGCCGTCAATAGTGAACAGAACCACTTCACCGTTTTCCTTTATGCCGATGGCAGTCCTGGGATCCCTGTTTGTAAGGGTTCCTACCCAGGGATCACTGCTCCCGATTACAATTTCACCGTCCTTGATAATCCAGCTCCCGCATTCATAGGCCTGCGCCTCCTCTCCCAGGTCAGGCAGATGCAAAAATTCAACCCTTTCCCCAAGAGAAAAGGGTATACTTGTTTCACTGCCGTATTTTCCTGGTTCACTACCGGTCCCATTATTACCGGACCTACCGGCAGGATTATTTCCGGACTTATCCTCCGACTTATCCTCCTTGGGAGCTATTAAGGTGAGCAGCATCCCGTTCTGGGGAATTTCAGTTTCTCCTCCGTCTTCAATGATTCCCGTCACAATATTGTTTTTTATTACAAGGATAATACCGAGTTTACCAATGTTGCCTGGAATTCTGTTTGTCGTCCCGTATCTTCTTGTGAACAGGACCCAATCTCCTGCTTTACCCCATACATTAATTCCGTTAAGTTCCAGGATATTTTCTTCAGACTTAAGCAGCAGTTTGGATTCTATCTCCCTCAGTTCAGCCTTTCCCCGGTTATAAACGAAAACAGGGTATTTCCCAGAGGACGCTGTAATAACTTCTCCGTCAATTACTACCATACCCGAGGGATTTCCGTATTCATAAAAAAATCCGCCGTTTATGGCAGCATAAGCATTATGCTTTTCTGCCATTTCGCTTAGAAATTCAAAACCAAAAACACTTTCATGGGCCAATACGGGTTTAATTTTAACTTTATCCAAACCCGGTGATATTTCGAGGATATTGATAACCTGTTCCAAGCCATTAATTTTGGTTTTTATTGTTTTATGAATAACATGTTCTTCCGGTGATTTTCCCCTTCCCAGGTTGTCATGGGAAAGGTCATCGGGAGAAGTGTCTTCCATGTTTATATTTTTTCCATTTTTACTGTTTCCCGAATTGTTTTGCAGGAAAATTATCATGAAAAGCAAAAAAAAGCATACAACCATAACCCCGGCCATCAAAACAGCAACCGAAGGTTTACCTGTTGTTTGCTTTTTTAGGAAATTCATTCCTTTTCTAAACTTATACTCTTTTAACTTAGCTTCTTTTTTGTCCCCATTATTCATTTTTTGCTTTTCATGTTCCTGCTAAGCTGTTTGTACATCATGTCCGCCAGGCCTATCCCCTTTCCCTTTGATGCTTCCTCCATCAGAGCCTCATCCAGCATGGATTCGAAAATATCTTTTGACAGATTCTCAGGAAACAAGTCCGACTTCGGAACCGTAGCCTTCATTTGCCTGTACAGCATCTGCAGAAAAAGTGTCTCAAACTGCTGGCAGGCCTCTTTTAAAGCTTTATCATCATTATTGGACATAGCCTGCCTTAACTTTTCCTCGAAAACCTGCTCCTCGGATGCTCTGACACCGCTTGAGCCGTTGTTAACGTTACTCGAAGCCCCGTATTGTACCAGTTTTGACTGAATATTGTATATGTCTGATATATTCATAAACTAAACCCTCTTTAATTCCCTATCCTTTTTATCTCTTCAGGTTATTTGCTATGCTTATCATTTCATCTGATGTCTGTATAGCCTTTGAATTCAGTTCATACGCCCTCTGTGCCACTATGAGCTTTACCATTTCCTCCACAACTTGAACATTTGATGTTTCCAAATACCTTTGTATCAAAGTATTTTTATTCTCAAGCTCTTCATTCGGGATAGGGTCTCCGGATGCTGATGTTGCCCTGTAGAGATTTTTTCCTATGCTTTCAAGTCCATTACGGTTGTAGAAGTTCACAATTCCTATTCTCTGATCCAGGGATACTGTTACCCCGTCAGCATCAGTATAACTAAAATCTCCGTTTTCCGAAACATTTAATCTTGAAAGATCCAGGTCATAATCGAAAATTATTTCATACCCATACTCATCAAGCACAGGATATCCGTCAGATGTAGTAAGCATCTTACCCATATCGGTTACGCTTAATTTAAAGCTTCCGTCCCTTGTATACAAAATCTCGTCATTTGGGCCCAGGACCATGAAAAACCCTTCACCGTCAATTGCAAAATCCAGAGGATTATCCGTCTTTTCAAAACTTCCAGTCTCAAAATTTTTAACCGTTGCAGATACGACGGTACCATGTCCGACCTGCAGGTTTACGGGTCTTCCCCTATCCCCTAATATACTTGCCCTGCTTAAGGTTTCATAAAGTAAGTCCTTAAATTCAACCCTTTCTTTTTTGTATGCAGTCGTATTTACATTTGCAAGATTATTGGATATAACATCTACATTAAACTGCTGCGCCATCATTCCCGTTCCCGAAGTCCAAAGAGCTCGCATCATAATTAATTTCCCCCTTCAAACTACCATTGAAATTATATCTTATTATACGTTAAACCTTTCCGACATCATTTACAGCTCTCGATAATGTATCATCATGCGTTTGAAGTATCTTTTGGTTCGCTTCATAAGCACGTAAGACGGTTATCATATCCACCATTTCTTTTATTATATTTACATTTGATTGTTCCAAATAGCCCTGTAAAACTTCCCCGTTAAAAGCCTGTTCCTGGGTTTCGTCGGTCCGCTCCACCATATTTGAACCGACTTTCCTTAAAGTTTCTGTATTTGCAAAACTCCTGATTAACAGCCTGCCTATAACCGTTCCGTCCTGAATGACGGTTCCATCCCTTTCCACCGTAAAATCCCTGTCTTGCAAGATGATAAGTCCATTCTCACCCATCACGGGGTATCCTTCCTTTGTCACGAGAATACCCTGTGAATTTATTGCAAAAGAACCATCCCTTGTATATAATTCTCTGACAACGGTCCCGTCAGGGGCTGTCTCAATAACCGTAAAGAAGGAATTTCCCTCATCATTTATGGCAAAATCCAAGATATTGTCCGTGCTGATCAACTGACCCTGCTGATAATATGTAAAAATTTCACCCACGTCACTGCTTAGCTGCATTGTTCCTATCCTGCCCGAAGGATTGCTGGCACTCCTGTAATCATTTACACGTTGTGCAAGCAGATCCGGAAAACTTTCAAATATGACGGAATCTTTCTTGTAGCCGGTTGTATTAACATTAGCAAGATTATTTGCTATAACGTCCATCTTCCTGTTGTTGGCTATCATGCTCCATCCTGAAGCATATAATCCACGAATCATAAAATCCTCCCGGTTAAAACCATATAATCTTGTTTATTTTATCGTCAAAATAAAATAATTATTTATATATTTCTTATATATTATCTATAAATTATATATTTAAACATTCCCTTAAGGAATCTTTTCTTTCGGTTTCTTTCGGTTTCTTTCGGCGCATATTATTTCAACATATATTATTTTTCTTCAACTGTCCTGGTGGCAATAATATTTATCCCCGTGCCGAGGATGTTTTCAACCACCACTTCACCCATTGCAACCGGTGCTTTTACCTTGACAGGATTTATAACCTTCATGCACTCGATAAGCAAATCCCGGGGCAAAGGTTTTTCCGACTTTACAGGCAAAACAGGAATTTTCCCGTTTTCCACCCTCACAGTGGTGGTCAGCATTCGCCTCGGATCTGTAATTTCAGCCATCCCATAGTCTCGCCCCCGTTTACAGCCATATCCGGATATACTTATAATTTCCCCACCTGTATGCTCAACCTCAAGGCTGCAACCCATAGGGCATACAATGCATATAATATTTTCTTTTTCCATAATTTACATTCACCTTTTCAAAATGTCCCTTTACCTGTTTTAATCAAAAACATATTCCTGTTTCATAATATTTTCGCCACATGTCCAAGGGATTGAAATATGTAATCAGGCTTTACATCGGAGTGCTCAACATCTTCCAGTTTTGTTTCTCCCGTTAGGACAAGGATGCTGGTTACCCCGTTTTTAACTCCTGTTGCTATATCGGTGTATAGCCTGTCCCCAATAATAACCATTTCTTCTTTTTTATATCCTGAAATCCTTTCAATCATATCCACGGTTTCCCTGAAGGGTTTCCCGAAATATTTCGGCTTAACGCCTGTAGAAGCTGTAACCATAGCACATATTGAGCCACAGTCCGGAATAAATCCGTCCTCCGTCGGGCAGTTCAAATCCATGTGCGTGGCAATAAAAACAGCTCCATTCCTAATCAACGTACATGCTCTCGATATTTTTTCATACGTAAGTGTTAAGTCAAAACTTACCACTACAATTTCAGCTTCTTTCCAAGCCTCTTCCCCGTTTGCAAGATTTATGCCTGCCTTTCTGAAACTTTCCTCCAGAAGGGGTGTACCCACAAGATACACCCTCTTGCCGGGATAACTGGCAAGCAGGTATTCAATGGTTACATCACCTGCTGTGGCGATGTTCTTATCCTCGATCCTGCATCCCATGTTTAAAAGCTTCTTTTTATAGAAATCAGGGGTTTTCGAAGCATTATTGGTAAAAAATAGGAATTCCCTGCCTGTCTCCCTCACTCTCCGGATAAAATCCAGGGACCCTTCAAGTATCCTGTCGCCAAGATAAAACGTCCCATCCATATCAAGCACGAAAAGCCTTTTATCTTTCATTTGCTGCACTATATCCGGATTTATCTCCATATTTACTTTCATCAGCCGCATCCTCCATAGAATCTCTCAGTAAGTATCTCCGATAATTCCTCCAGCAATCCTAATTGTCCTGCATAATGTGATATGGTGAACTTGGGCCTGTTGTCCTTTGAATGGACTACGCTTCTCTTAAACAGTTCCCTGTCTATGCCCAGGTCCCGTGGATTATCACATGCGCCTATTCTTTGTAACAGCTCTCTTATCCTGTCAGGATCAGGCGGATCCACTTTTACAGGTATCCTGTCCCCAACGAATTTATAGATTTCCGAGGCAATAACCGTACCGACTCCAACCGAATTCCCATGGAGAGGATGTTCTCTTCCTTTTGAAATAGCATCTTCATCCCAGTAATGGGCAAAATAATGCTCAGCCCCTGAAGCAGGCCTTGAACTTCCGTACATTCCCATGGTTATTCCCGCAAGTATAAGGGCATCCATGAGATACTTTATTGCTTGCTCATCCCTGTTTTTTATGCCGTCGATGTTTTCAATGCACTTTTCAAGGGCATTTCTCATCAATGTAGTGCATATTTCACAGTAGTTCTCACCGTTCAGTTTCCTTGAAAAGTCCCAGTCGGTGAGGGCCACATATTTGCCAAGTATATCTCCGAAACCTGCATGAAGCATTTCCATGGGGGCTTCTTTCAACACATCCAGATCTCCCACGATTGCATAGGGATATACACCCTCAAGGGTAACTTTTCTCCCGTCAACAATTGTAGGAGTTACAACCGAGGAATATCCATCCATGGAGGGAGCCGTTCCTACAATAATATAAGGTACGTCCATCTTGTAGCTTATGTACCTGCACATATCATTTATTACGCCGGAACCCACCGCAACTATAAGAGAAGTGTCCTTCTCAAATTCTATAAGAAGCCTTCCAAGGGTCTGCTCACCCGGTACAAGCTGGTGAGGGGTATTGAAGACAAAGGTTTTTAACTTGAAGCCTTCATCCGCTAAAATCTTTTCTACTTTCTTTCCGCAAACGGAATATGTATTATTATCCGCAACAAGAAACAATCTCCCGTTATTAAAATCGGCCACACTGGAAGGCACCTTATT
>Ga0134092_1000223_pt1 | contig 59338 bp, 55 predicted proteins | sample 3_6taG_FD_94454 | JGI IMG/M metagenome (GOLD analysis project Ga0134092, IMG submission 94454) | Switchgrass degrading microbial communities from high solid loading bioreactors in New Hampshire, USA - 3_6_20_6_A3 metaG | ecosystem: Engineered > Bioreactor > Semi-continuous > Anaerobic >... | reverse complement strand
TGTGGTTGTCAAGGAAAAGCCCGGTTTGGGCCCTTGACAACCACATTAGCGGAAATTAAAGAAACATAGTAGAAAACAATTTACACCACTTGACAAGACACTATCGTAGCTTTTGTAATGCAAACTTAAAAGCAACGGTTTTTAACGGAGCAAGGTTATATAATACTTGTTTTAAGGGAGCAACTGGTTTGGAGGAAATTTTTTATGATAACCAAACTATAGATATTGGTCCTGAAGGAACAAAAATTTTACTTAAAGGTGAAGAAATGAAAAAATGGTTAAGGGAACAGGCATCAAAATAGTATTAACAGGCAGGACGAAGGAATTGAGGGTAACGACCCTGCTAGACTTGGGAAGTTTGCTGCCTGAGATTATGTGGATACCAATAGCCGCAATAAAGGAAGAAGAAGCAGTTTCGTTGGCATACACAATATAATCCATAATTGTGCAGTAATGCATGATCTGTCTGAATGGCTTGTTTTGAAGATGGTGAAATCTATGAAAGAGTGAGATATTTAAAGAAAAATGGAAAATTATTAGGGAAGAGAAGATCAAAGAAAAACTGATGAATCAATTGAAATAATATTTAAGAAATAATTAGTCATAAAAAATAAATTCAAAATGATTGAGATAAAGGAGAGTATATTATGAGTGTAGGATTCAGATATAGTGCTATTTGGAGAGAATTTGGCGATGCAGATTTGTTACATGCTTTCTTCTCGACAATAAGTTATCGTTTAGAGTCAAATAATTGGGGGAGTATTTATCCTTATCTTCAAAAAAATTTTTATAATGACAAACTTAATCCAGACGAAACATTAAAAGCTTTAGATGAATTAAAAGATATTCGAGAAAAATTTGCCAAATTGAAACCAGAGGATATTATATGGGATGCAGAAGACTTAACCAAAAAGCCGCCAAACTGTTTTTTTGATCAATTACAAGCATCAAATCTTTCTGAGTGTTTTATTGCATTAAATGGAAAGAATATCTTTGATATACTAACCGAAGTTTTTGAGTTTTGTAACAAAAAAGGCTTAAGTGTAAAAATACAAAGCAGCCGAGATTTGGTAAAATGAAGTAATGGAGGCATTAACAGGTATGCTGAATAGTCTAAATTGGGGAACTGTAACACCGGAATTCTATAGTAAGGAAAAAAATTCAGCAGTTCATGTTTTTAATCATTGTTTAATCGACGAAGCGAGTGTAGATAGAACTATAAAATTTGCTATTGGGCGAATTGAATGGTATAAAAATTTTTTACCGGATGGCTGTGCTCATGAAGTAGTTTTTGATGACAGAGGGCAGGATATTGATGATAATGTGAGAAATAGGATAACCGAAAGTTTACGGGGTCTAGCTGTGAATGTAAAGTTTATGTCAAAGGGGAAATAATTATGTCGTATAATATTTTGGCGCAAATAGACAAAAAAGTTGACTGGAAAGAATTAAATCAAAAAGTTATGCCCGTACGTTTTTTAGAATTTGTACCTATGATAGGAAAAGGTATAAATGGTGGCGATGCGATTGGTATTTCTATTCCGGCAAAAAATAGTTGCATTGAAGCATGGGAAGAATTAAAGGCTATAGTTTATATTCTTGCCAATGATTATCAATTTGAGTTATATGACCTGTATCATGGTGCAAAAATAGATGATGAATTACTTAACCAAATAAAAGAGCAATTAATTTTATAGTGACAAAAAGTTAACCTATTTTTTAAGATGATTTAAAAATCCAAATTGCAATATTAAATGCAACACCTATAGTGGGAAGTATCTTTTGTTTAGGTAGTAAATCCACAATATTTTCCTTAAGCCCTTCTTGGTTATTTATTTGATCAAATGCGGAGGGGAGTTCAAGGGCTGCCGTCAGGCAAGACGAAGTCTTTACATTTGATCTCCCTCAAATGAGCTCTATAATTCACAAGAAAGAAGAGCATAAGCTGTTTTTAATGTATCCTCATTAACTATTTAAAAATTATAGCATTAGTTACATTTGGGCTTGGAAGAGCATTAAAACCAATAGCAAAGTCTGTAAAGAAATCCTAGATAAATAAGGTTTTGGGAAAAGAACTGTTTGAGACAATAGCCAAAAATATTGATGCAGAAAAAGATTCCGTTGACGAGATTGACAACTTGATAAGAAGTCTTAAAAAGGCAGGAGCATCGGAAGATGTAATTAAGGAATTTGCAGAAAAGTTCAACAAAAAGGGTTTGGATTGGCTGAATGCAAAGTCAGTGTTTAAATTTACTGATGATGAACTAAAGAAAGCAAATATTAAAGTTCATGGTGCAAACTATGCAAGAGTTAAAGAAGCAGGATGATAAAATGATGGTAAGTTTTAGGCTAATTGTATTAGCCTGTTTTCTAATTTTGATCTCAATTTAAAATATTGAGGTAATAAGAGTTGAAACAGAATACTGGAATAAATAATATTCAGGACTTTATTGAGATGTTAAAGTTAAAAGGGGTTGAAATGAAGCCTACAACTGCGGAAGATCTGGAAGAAATCAAAAAAATAACTGATTGAAAGCAGCTTCCGGAAGCATATATAGAGTTTTACAAGCATATGGGAAATGGAGTATCTTTTTTTAGAGGACACTCTTGCTTTAAAAAGGAAATTTTATATTTAAAAGAATGGGCAGAAGAACTCTTAGAAGAGAATAACTTTCCCGGTAAATTGTCTGAAAATGACTTTGTATTCTGGATGAATCAGGGATATATGTTTTGCTTCTTTAAGTTGGATGAAGGTGATGATCCGCCAATTTACTACTATTGCGAAGGGAAAAGGTTAACTAACTTTATCAAGATAGCAAGTTCCTTATCATCATTTTTATATCAATTTTATTCATTAGATAAAGAACTGTTTAAAGCAATGAATGGTTAAATTCTTTTTTGGAGATTAGGCTTCGTTTGTAACAATTGCAGCTTTAAAGTATTTGTGTTATAAGAGGAGTGATATTTGTGCACAAATATGAAATTGCTAAGAAAAAATTGATTGATTCGGGTTGGTATGAAGGAAGAAAAATTGATATCTCTGATATGGAAAAATCATTGACTGAAGATGGATATGTGGTTTCAAATACTGTAAGAGATTTTTTGGAAGAGTTTGGATTGTTGGAAATTATCTTTAATAATCCAAAGAACAATAAATTTATAAATACAATATACATAGATCCTAGAAAAACAGGTGTTTTTAAATCTGTTATAGATGCTTATGGCAGACACTGTAATACGACAATGGTACCTGTTGCAGATCTTCCAAAGCATTGTATGACTATTTGTATAACCGAAGATGGTTGCTTTTATGGTGGATATGATGATTGGTTGTTGAAGCTAGGAAATGACTTTTACGAAGCATTGTATAATTTGTTTTTCGGAATAAAAACTAAGCCGGAAATGGTAAAACTTAATGATTAAATGCACTATTGTAATTTAAAGACTATCGCAAATACGATGAATTGTTTTAGTACTCAAAATTAGTAGTTTGTATATTTTATACTTACTATTAGTTTTTTTACTTAATAGATTTAATTGACTTCCTGTAAATCAAGCTGCTGAAATATGTGATGATAAAAGACAGAAATCAATTGAAAGAATTAATTAAAATATATATGAATACCGGAGCTTATGAAAAAAGCAAGTTGCTGTTTGCAGGAAGGGCTGAGGCTTATATGGGAAATTGGCGTGAAGCAAAGGAGAATTATAGAAAAGTTTTGGGGATTGATCCAACGGACCAAGAAGCTAAACTTTTTTTTAATATGCTGGAGGTAGAGAAGGGTATTGTAAAAATGGGTGGATTTGTACTTTTACTTGCTGTTTCGCTATATTTAAGGTTTAGTGATGGAAGAATACTGAAGTATTTTTCTATTATTCCTATTTTAGCGTATTTGACTTTTGTCATAGTATACATAAAAAAGAAGAGAACATTATTTTAAATAAGGTGAATTATCACTGATTATATGTGTACGTAGAAGTTTTCCGTCAGAACTGAGGGTGAGTTCAACGCAAACAGCATTGTCGATATCTCCGGGAGTATTACTGAAAGAACCCTTTATAGTAATGCTGCCATCTGCATTTTCTGTGATGTTGGCATTGGTTAAAATACTATTACTTTCGTGTACTCCAAAGTATCTTTTCCATAGAACATTGCCTTTACTATCAAACCTGACGGAGAGCATATTTGCATCGTAAGGCGCATTTCCAACAGCCAATTTGTCGCCATTGCGCAGTTGAAATATTGTGTAAAAATTCGTATTGTTTAAATCTTCTGAAGAGTTAAAAACGATGGTGTTACTCTGTACTTTTCCCAAAAAAACAGTACATAAAAGTGTCATAACACAAAGTATTAAGAAAATACCGGTGTGAATTTTTGAGATTGGCATATAATTCCTCCCAATGACAATTTTATATAAGCCGATATCTTTATCGGCAAAATATTGGAATAGGATTACAGTAAATATAATGTTTTATTAAGAAATTATTCGCTTATCTAACATACCGTTTATGAGCAATTCATCATTAGATTGGAACTTAAAGGTATAGAGAAGATATGTTGGAGGATAACTAACTGTTATTGGCAGTTTTGTAGTTTGAAATATAGGCGAAAATACTATATAATAGCAAAATCTTCATTGAGTTTAAATTGAAAGAATTCAAAATTTATTTATCAAACCTTAAAAAATTTGCAGGAGAAATTAGATGGAAAATAAAATACTTGTAGTGGATGATGAAGTTAATATAGCCGATGCTATAGCTTATGCTTTAAGAAGAGAAGGATATAATGTTGAAGTGGCTTATGACGGAAAAAATGCACTTTCAATATTTCAGAAATTTAATCCCAATTTAATTCTCTTGGATGTGATGATGCCCGAACTGAATGGATTCGATGTAATGAGGAAGATAAAAGGAAATAATAAGGTTGGAATTATTTTGCTTACAGCAAAGAACGATATTGTTGACAAAGTCTTGGGGCTTGAACTGGGAGCCGATGATTATGTTACAAAGCCTTTTGATATGAGAGAGCTTATGGCAAGGGTAAAATCACTTTTAAGAAGGATTAATGCAATTCCTGAGATTCCGACACAGGGTAAGGATATAGTTATAAAGGACTTGCAGGTACTTTACGAAAGTAGAAAAGTAAGTATCGGTAAAAAAGTGTTGGATCTTACACCTAAGGAGTTTGACCTGTTGTTTTTGCTGCTTTCCAACATGGACAGAGTTTTTACAAGGGATGAACTTTTAGACAGAATTTGGGGCATGGACTATGCCGGAGGTACAAGAACTGTCGATATTCATATTCAACGATTGAGAAAGAAACTGGGTAATTACCAGGAAATTATTACTACTGTTCACGGTGTGGGATATAAAGCCACAAAGGAGCATTATGAGGATTAGTATAAAGATTAAACATAGCATATTTTTAGCATTGCTTTTGTCATTAACCGTCTTGGTTTTGAGTATTCTTGTACTTAAGGGTATTAAGAATGAGCATATGCTGCAGTATGAGGAAATTCTAGCTTCCTATGGAAAAACAGCAAACTTGTACGTCAATGAATTGTATTTTTCCAAAGGCATAGATTCCTATAAGCAATTTTTAGGGGAGAACGGGGAAGAACTGGTGGGTTATATAAACCGCTTAATCAATAGACCGGTTGTTATATATGATATTGACGGTAATATAGTCGGTACAACTCTTCCGGGTAAATCCGAAACTGATGTAAGTGGAGCCATTTCCTATGCCCTTAAGGGAAAGATTGCTTATATGGCTGAGGAAAAACTGTTATATTATTTTACACCTCTGATTATACGCAGTGAACAGGCAGGTGTAATTCAAATTTCCTATTCTCTAAAACAATATGAGGATTATTATAATAAAATCAGGTATATTTTTATAGTTGTCGGTACTGTAGTGTTAGTCCTTGGTTTTATTGTTGCTGTCATGTATTTCAACTCTTTTTCCAATGGTATATTAAAGCTCAAAAACTATTCTGACATGATAAAGAACGGAAACTATCAAATTCCTGTATTGAAAAGAAGGGACGAACTTGGAGAACTGAGTGAGGGCATATATTACATGAGCTGCCGCATACATGACAATATTGAGAACATGAAGGGAGAAGAAGGAAAACTTAGACTGGCAGTAGAAAAACTATCCAAGCTTGAGAAAGAGCAAAAACGCTTTATAGGCAACATTACCCATGAGTTTAAAACTCCGCTTACCTCAATAAAAGCGTATTTGGATTTAATTTCAATGTATCCTGATGATACAAATCTTTTGGAACAAGCCAAAGAGGTTATTGGAAAAGAAACCTTGCGATTGGAGAGTATGGTTGATAAAGTGCTGCATTTATCAGCCCTTGAAAAATATGATTTTGAACTAAGTATGGAGAAAGTTGAAATAAGTGAATTGCTTGAGACAATCTGCGATAATATGAAAGGAAGGATGGCCAGGCTTGGAATCCGTCTCGAAATGCAGCTGGAAAAAGCATATGTATTGGCAGACAGGGAAAGTATGAATCATATACTGGTTAATGTTCTGGATAATGCAATAAAGTATAACATAGAACAGGGGAGAATATCCGTCCGGTGCTTTAAACAAGATGACAAGGTTCATATTGAAGTGGAAAACACAGGCGGTTACATACCGGAAGAGGAAAGAGAAAAGATTTTCGAGCCCTTTTACCGATTGGACAAGAATCGATCGAGGCAGACCGGTGGCACAGGATTAGGGCTTGCTCTAGTGAGGGAACTGGTAATAAAGCAGGGAGGTACCATAAAAGTAAAAGATTCTGACACAGTTAAAACTACGTTCCTTATTGTTTTTTCATCTTAAGTCATTATTACTTATATGAAGATAGTCAAAAAATAGAACATTTTAAATATCAGCCGATATCTACAAATGGACTTACTTCAAGAAATGATTTATGTTATCCTAACTTGGCTGAGTCTATAAAAAGTCCCTTAGGGTATGGAGAATACCATTATGTTTAATGAAGTGATGAATTTTAGGATGTTACATTGTTGCTTATTGTAAAAAAAATAAACCGGAGAGTGGAGATTATTACCACTTACCGGTTTGGGGATAGCCTAAAATAAAATTATATATAAACAAAAGCATTCCATTAATAGCTTGTGTAAACTATATATTTCCCTGTACAGGAAACTTATCAATCTTACCGAGTAAATACATCTTCATATATGCAAAGTCTATTGAATCAATTCTTCCGTTTCCATCTACATCTGCAGATATTTTATTTATGGCATCTTCTTTTGCCATACCAAGCAGATACTTCTTTAAAAGCCCGTAATCCAATGAATTGAGATAACCATCTTGATTCACATCGCCATAAATAACAGTGGATGAAGGTGTTGGTGTAGGAGTAGGTATTTGTGTTGGTGTTGGTGTAGCACTTGTTTTTTTTATAGCATTCCTATAGGCATTTAGAGCCGCTTCGCTTGAGTTGATTCTCCAGTCGGTTTCTTTATTGTGGTTAAACCAAACTACAGCAAAAATTTTGTCATAGGAAGATTTTATTCTATTAAAGGATTCGGTTATCCACTGTGCCTTGTTGCCTCCTATTTCTGCAGAAGCCCATTCAGCTATGATAATTGGCTTGTTATAGTTTCTTAAGCTGTTATATGCTTCTGAAAATATCTGATCAAAGGACTGCCAGGTGCTTCCCCATGATTGGGTTGTTCCCCAGTTATATCCGTCTATTGAAGTATAATCTACATAATTATCGCCGGGGTAAATTCCCGTAAAGGAAGTATTCGGGCCTACATTGTTGCAGTTTACATTGAATACCCACTTTACGTTGTTTGCACCTTCACTTCTGAAAATATCTACAATACGCCTGAAGGCAGCTATATATGTACTGTTTGTGTTTTTGCCGCCTGTATAACCTATAGCCCATGGATACCAATCACCATTGGCTTCATGCAAAGGCCTTAACCAAATTTCCTTTCCATAGGATTTCATATCTTGAGCCATTCTTCTGATGTAGCTGTCAGCGTTACCGTTCATAATCTGAACAGTGTCATACTCCCATGGTTCCCATGTAAGTAATAATATTGCGTTATTTGCATATACGGCATCGGCATGGGTTCTTACAAAATCAAAATTTGTGCTCCAATTAATAAACATATGAACTATATCCAAATCTCTGCCTTGTAGTTGATTAAGTTCTTTGATGGCTGCATCAGTAGGTTGGATGCCTAGCCAAGCACCAATTTTCAGATCTTTTTCAGCGGAGTTTCCGGTCATAGGGAATAGTATTAAACCTAATAAAAGTAATATTGTCATTAAAATAGATTGTTTTCTATTCTTAAACATAAATACCCCCCATTTTCTGTTCCCTTAATTTAATTCTACATTAATCCTTCTGCGGTTTCCATTAGCATTATTTTTAATTTATTATATTTTTTTAAGATGAAAATATAGTAGACGGGAAGTACTCTGTCTTTTTATTTTTTGCCTATTGTTAATTCAGCATAATATTGTCCGGGAGACATGCCTTCATACTTTCTGAACATGCGGATAAAAGTCACAGAGCCGCTGCAGCCTACTCTTTTAGCAATCTCATTGATTTTTAAGTTACTTTCCTTTTGCATAAGCTCTTTTGATGCTTTAACCCTGCAAAGATTTAAATATTCTTTAAAATTCTTGCCGGTATAGTACTTAAACATTGTACTAAGATATGAAGGAGATACATTGAAATGCTCTGATATATCATTAAGAGAAATATCTCTTGCATAATTTTCTTGTATGTAATTAATGAGTTTATTAGCCATTGCTCTATCATACTTCTTATCATCTAAAGCATATCCTATTGCATGCTTTAAACTCATACTGATTCCTTCGTTCCATGATAATTCAAAAACATCGGCATCCATCTTAAGGCGAAGGGTGTTGAGGCGGTTTTGATATGAATTTATATCGCATTTAGCCAATAAATTGCCTACTTTATGGAATAGTTTATCTGCTGCTGCAAATAGACAAGCAGCTCTCCTGTAATCGCCGAGCATGGCGGAAGCGCTGGCTAGGCCTTCAAATACCAGGAAAATATAGCAAAGAGTATTTTGCTTTATTTCTATATAAAGCTTCAATCCACTTGAAAATAGCTCCTCAGCTTTTGAATAATTTCCCTGTTCCAACTCCAATTCGGCTAAACTGCGGTACACCCAAGGAATATCTCCTTTATTGCCGGTTTCATTTAATAACAGCAAACTTTCATTGAATAATTCATAGGCCTTGTCTGTTTCACCGGTATGATGGCAAATTTCGCCCAGGTCTTTTTTAATACGTGCTATTATAGCCAAATATCCCAGTTCATAAGCAAGGTTTAAACTTTTGGAATAATAGCTCTTTGCAAGTTCATAATCGCCCCGGGAGCGCAGTAATTCTGCAATATTTAACAAGGCAAAGGTCATTTCCACTCTATCGTCTATTTCTTCACAGCCTAAAAGGCATTTTTGAAACATTTGCATTGCTTGCTCAAATTCACCATTAGCCCTCAGAACCAGACCCATTCTGCCATAGGACCTTAACATGCCGTATTTATCGTCGTATTCTTTATAAATAGCAAGACTTTCATTTAAACACTTTTCAGCCATATCATAGGATCCGTTGAAATAGTAAACCTGGCTGAGCTCTTGAAGAACCTCTGCTATGCCGCGTTTGTAATTAGCTTCGCGGTATATGCTTAAGCTTTGATTCAATAATTCCACTTCATGCTGCAAGTTTCCTGATGTATTATTGGTCAATGCCAAATTATATTTAAATGAAGCTTCCCCTATAGGGTCATTTCTATCCATCGCCAATTGCAAGCCTTCTTCAAAAATCTTGACTGCTTTCTCGCAATTGCCGTTTAAAAAGGCAAATCTTCCCAACCATTGATATGCCTTTATATAGTGCTGGGTATTTAAAGAATCGTTATGCCTTTGGATTATAGATTCCAAGATACTTTGACCTTTATCCCAGTAACCTCTTGCCTCCCAGTAGTATCCCATTGATACAGCTAGTTCCAACTCTTTTTCAAAGCAATTGGTTCCGGCATAGTATTCCAAGGCGAAAATTAGATCACAATATGCTTTATCCAGCATGCTAAGAGCTTTTTGGCGGTCGGAATCATAATAAATGTTTTGGGCTTCAACAGCATAAGAAAGAAAATAGTCGGCATGGCATTGTTTTATGAATTCTTCGTCACTGTCTTTTGACAGCAGCAATGCTGCATACTCTCTGAATATTTCAAGCATATTAAAACAGCATTCAGCTTTTTCATTGAATTCCTGATCTAAAATCAAGATGCTTTTATTCGCCAATGACAATAAGTTTTCATATAAATTGTCAATATCATTCGTTTTGTTTATTACAGCAGCTGCGGCATCTAAGCTGAATTTTCCTGTAAAAACACCTAGTCTTGTGAAAATTCTCTTTTGGCTGGCATTCAAAAGGTTATATCCCCATTCGATGCAATTTTTCATGTTACGGTGGTGCTCCGGCAAGTCCTTTGGTCCATCTGTCAGCCAATTTAAACGATTTTGGCTTTGATTTAGCATGGTATTTATTGATATTTTTGCTATGTTTGCAGCCGCAAGTTCTATAGCTAATGGTATTCCTTCCAAACATACGCATAGCTTTGCTATCTGTAAAGCATTTTCTTCTGAAAGTCTGAAATCATTTTTAATGGCTTTAGCACGTGTTAAGAATAAATTAACAGAGGACTGCTTTTCCAATAATTCTACAGTAAGATTGCCGGCCAGGTTTGGAACTTCCATAGGCGGAACATTAAATAGATGTTCACCGTATACATTTAATGGCTGGCGGCTTGTTACAATTAACGATAAATTTGCTGCAGCAGCTAGCAGTTCTGTTAATAGGGGAGCTGAATCTATTAAACGATCAAAATCATCAAGAATAATTAACATTATTTTATTCTTTAATGTGTTTTTTATAACATCCAATTGGTCTTGCTCTTGCATTTCAGGTATATTTAAAACCTGTGCAATGCATGAAATCAGTAATTCTGTTTTACTGATTTGTGATAAAGGAACCCAAAAAACTCCATCATTATATTTGGGAAGGAGTAATTGAGCAACCTTAAGGGCTAATCTGCTTTTTCCTATTCCTCCATGGCCAATAAGTGTAACAAGTCTTGCCTTTTCAAGCAAACTGCAAATCTTTACGATCTCATCTTTACGGCCTATAAATTCTGTTGTTTCAGCCGGTAAATTGTGTTTGGCAAAATCATAATTTTTATATTTTTTCTTGTTTTCTAAAGCAGCAAGAAATTCTTCGTTTATACACCAACCTTTTTTCTTGTCATAGGCTATTATTTCTTCTTTAATTATATATTCTATTATTCTTGATATTTCATGCTTTTCAATATGTAACTGTTTTAAGAAATCCGTAAGAATATTAATATAACTGTCTTGTTCTGTTGGTTTGGAGATATCGTTATTGAATTTAAAATTCTCGTTTTTCATAAAAATCATCTCAGTACATTAGAAATATTTTAATATTTGTCTTTTATATTAGGCTAGCTTTATAAATAATATTATATCATACATAAGCACTGCATATCAAAATTGTGTTTTCTTGGGAACTCAGTGATTTCGAATTATCCGTTGTTTACTTTTCGTAATATTCTTCCTGCATAAAATAAAAGTTAATTTTGTAGTAAAGAAACGGTTAGCAAGTTTTTCGATTGCAATTGATGTTAACATTGATAAATTCAGATCTATAGGGGATTTAAATAGAATAGATTAGCTTGCAAATCATCAAACAGAGAACCGTCCCCTGTTATATTAGAAAAGTTTACAATTTTGAAACAATTGCTATATATTTTTGAGATATCACCCATTTAAAATATAGGTATCGGGAACACTTACAAAATTTTTGGAGGAAAAGTTATGATAAAAAAGGTTTCGATTTTTTTGGCTATTGCAATGACTATTGCTGCGTTGACTGCATGTAATTCAAATAATCCGGGGCGTACAACCATAAAAGATGGTGATAAAACTATAACCATAATTGAACCGGAGGCTACTGCGGAAACTGACGAACTGAGGGTGGAGAAAATAGATGAGTATAAAGATATAAGAATATTGGATTGGCAAGATGAAGATAGGCTATTGGTAAGTAAGAAAAACTCCAATGTTAATAAAATATCCGGTGAAGGGGAGGAGTTTTATCCCAACAATCTATATATTTTTGATACAAAGAGTGGGGAATACAAAATACTCAGAGAAGAAAGTGCCAATCAATTGTTTGCGGAATTTTCACCGGATAAGAAACACATTTTTTATAAAACCAATAGTGAAGAAACTGCCCATGGGTATATCATGGATTCACAAGGACAAAAGGTTGTATCGGTAACCGGGGATAGAACAATATATGTTATGGCGGGAAAGTGGGTTGACAATGAAAGGGTTATTTACCCCGATTTCGGCAATGGCATTTATGAAGGGAGTATTTCGGGAGAGAGCGTTGAAGTTGTTAATTTGGGTTCCGAATCTGCCAATTATGTCTTTAAAAATGGAGATAACATTTACTACCTTACATCCAAATTGGAACTGAAAAAATACAATTTGGTAAGTAAGGAAACCGATGTGCTGGATGAGAATGTATTTAAGGTGTTTCCGTCAGGCGATATGAATAAATTTGCCTATGTAAAAATGACCAAGGATGAAAAAGTGGAGTTAATAGTGTCAGATATTAGCTTTAGCAAAAAGACTTTGGCAGAGGGATTGGAAATTTCACAAGCAGCTTGGTCTCCCGACAACACAAGACTTGTATTTTCAATTAAAAAAGAGGCTTCAGAAGAAAGCGGAACCTATCTGAGCGACTTAAAATCGGAGAAAACATCCAGAATATCATTATTTAATGAAATTATAGGTTTTAGCTGGAGTCCTTCCGGTAAGAAAATATCAGTTTGCAGATTAGATAAGGATTATAACATTTTGTCCAATGTAATTATTCTAAATAAATAATTAATAAATTGGATATACCAAAAGATATAAAATAAAGACGAATCCATGAACTATTTAAGTCAAGGATTCGTTTTTTATATATAATTTCCTATGATGTAATGTATTTATATATATTTTTCCCAAACATATGTTTGAATATATAATACTGTGTGGTATAATATATGTTATTAAAAATTTTTGGGAGAGAAATTATTATGCCGGAATTTAGGATTGTATCTGAGTACAAACCTTGTGGGGATCAACCCCAGGCTATAGATAAATTATGTGAAGGTATTAACCGAGGTCTGAAGGGACAAACTCTTTTAGGGGTTACCGGTTCCGGTAAGACCTTTACTATGGCTAATGTAATTGAAAGGGTGCAGAAGCCTACTCTTGTAATTGCACATAATAAAACTCTTGCTGCCCAGCTTTGCAGTGAGTTTAAAGAATTTTTTCCGAATAATCTTGTGGAATATTTTGTAAGCTACTATGACTATTATCAACCGGAAGCATATATTCCGACTACAGACACCTATATAGAAAAGGACTCCTCCATAAATGACGAGATAGATAAATTGAGACACTCGGCTACTGCTGCCTTGTTTGAAAGAAGAGATGTAATTATTGTGGCCAGTGTTTCCTGTATTTATGGTTTGGGTGACCCGGAGGATTATACCGACCTTATGCTGTCTTTGAGAAAAGGGATGCAAAAGGATAGGGACGAAATTATCAGAAAACTCGTGGAAATACAATACGAAAGAAATGAAATAGACTTTAAACGCGGTAAGTTCCGTGTAAGAGGAGATATATTGGAAATATTCCCATCGTCTTCGTCGGAAAAGGTAATAAGAGTGGAGTTTTTTGGAGATGAAATAGAGAGGATAACTGAAGTTAATTATCTTACCGGTGAAATATTGGGTACAATGTCCCATGCTGCTATATTTCCTGCGTCCCACTATGCAACAACAAGGACTAAAATGGAAAGGGCAATTAAAAGCATAGAGGAGGAACTGGAAGAGCGGTTGAAAGAACTCAAGGCCGAGGGTAAACTGCTTGAAGCCCAGAGACTTGAACAGAGAACCCGGTACGATCTTGAGATGCTTCAGGAAGTGGGATTTTGCCAGGGAATTGAGAATTATTCAAGGCATATAAGCGGAAGAAAACCGGGAAGTCCTCCTTTTACTTTGATAGATTATTTCCCGGATGATTTCCTAATGATAATAGATGAATCCCATGTAACCATTCCGCAGATAGGAGCCATGTATAACGGAGACAGGTCCAGGAAGCAATCGCTAGTGGACTACGGATTTAGGCTGCCTTCAGCTTTTGACAACAGGCCGCTAAAGTTTAGTGAGTTTGAAGAGAAAATAAACCAGGTTATATTTGTCAGTGCGACACCTGCTGCCTATGAGAAGGCCCATTCGCAGCAGATAGTTGAGCAGATAATAAGACCTACCGGGCTTATCGACCCTGAAATTATTGTAAAACCGGTTAAAGGACAGATTGACGATTTGATTGGTGAAATAAATGAAAGAATTCAGAAGAATGAGCGTGTTTTGGTTACTACTCTGACAAAGAAGATGGCGGAAGATCTTACGGATTATCTCAAGGAATTGGACTTTAAAGTCAAGTACCTTCACTCGGATATTCAGACCATTGAGAGAATGGAAATTATACGAGATTTAAGATTAGGTGTGTTTGATGTTCTGATTGGAATAAACCTTTTGAGGGAAGGTCTGGATTTGCCGGAGGTTTCATTGATAGCTATATTGGATGCCGATAAGGAAGGATTTTTAAGATCTGAGACTTCGCTTATACAGACCATCGGTAGGGCAGCTAGAAATGTAAACGGTAAAGTAATTATGTATGCCGATACCGTTACCGACTCGATGAGAAATGCTATCAGCGAGACCAACAGGAGAAGAAAGATCCAGATGGAATATAATGAAAAGCACGGAATTACGCCCCAAAGCGTTAAAAAGGGTATAAGGGATGTAATAGAAATTACAAAAGCGGCTGAGGAAAGTGCCGACTATGAGGTGCAGAAAGTTGAAGAAACTTTGAGTGTCAGTGAGGCTCAAGCCCTTATTGATTCATTAATGAAAGAAATGAAAGAGGCTGCCAAGGAATTGCAGTTTGAAAGGGCTGCTGAATTAAGGGATAAGATTAATGAATTAAAAACCAAGTTTGGTTTGTAAAAAATATGCAAATAAAAACCTTTGCTTAAGTTATTTTTTCAATTTGATTATTATATATAACAATTTAATGCTATATAGAAATGAGAGTGTTGGTTTATGATGCAAGACAAAATTATTATAAAAGGTGCCCGTGAACATAATTTGAAAAATGTTGATGTGGAAATACCCAGAGATAAGCTTGTTGTTATCACAGGACTTAGCGGTTCGGGAAAGTCCTCTCTTGCCTTTGACACCATATATGCCGAGGGGCAGAGGCGCTATATGGAGTCTTTGTCTTCTTATGCAAGAATGTTTTTAGGGCAGATGGAAAAACCCGATGTCGATTATATAGAGGGATTATCGCCTGCAATTTCCATAGACCAGAAGACTACCAGCAGAAATCCCCGTTCTACAGTGGGTACGGTTACTGAAATATACGACTATCTCAGACTATTGTATGCCAGGATAGGTGTGCCCCACTGCCATATATGCGGAAAGGAAATAACCCAGCAGACTGTAGACCAGATGGTAGACAGCATAATGGGGATGGAGGAAGGCACAAAGATACAGCTTTTGGCTCCGGTGGTGAGAGGTAGAAAAGGTGAATATCAAAAGCTTATAGAGGATATAAAAAAAGGCGGGTATGTCAGAATTCGTGTAGACGGCGAGATTTATGAGGTTACTGATGAAATAAATCTTGACAAAAACAAAAAACACAACATTGAAATTGTGGTTGACAGGTTGATAGTAAGACCTGATATAAGAAAGAGGCTTACCGACTCTTTGGAAACTGTTCTCAAATTGAGCAATGGCTTGCTTATTGTTGACGTGGTGGGGAAAGAAGAGCTGCTGTTCAGCCAGAATTTTGCCTGCACCGATTGCGGTATAAGCATTGGCGAAATTACCCCAAGAATGTTTTCTTTCAATAATCCTTTCGGGGCATGCCCTACCTGTGGGGGACTGGGATATTTACTCAAAATTGATCCCGATATGGTAATACCGGACAAGTCAAAATCTTTGGCTGAGGGGGCCATAAGTTGTGCCGGTTGGAATATTGCCAGTGAGGATGGATATGCAAGGATGTATATAAATGCTCTGGCAAGGCATTATAATTTTAGTGTTGATACACCGGTGGAAAAACTTCCGAAGAAGATAGTGGACATTATTCTCTATGGTACTAAAGGCGAAAAAATCAAGGTGGACTATGATAAAGAATATGGAAGCGGTTCTTTTATGGCCGCCTTTGAAGGAATTATAAACAGTATGGAAAGAAGATATAAAGAGACCCAGTCGGAAAGTATGAAGCAATATTACGAAGGGTTTATGGCTAATGACCTCTGTCCTGAGTGTAAAGGGGCAAGGCTTAAAAAGGAAGCTCTCGCTGTTACTGTGGGAAATCTTAATATACATGAATTGTGTTCCATTTCCATTGGAGAGGCAAGGGAGTTTTTTGAAAATCTAAATCTTTCGGAGAGGGATAAGCTTATAGCAAAGCAGATACTTAAGGAGATTAAAGCAAGGCTGGGATTTTTGGTAGATGTAGGGCTTGAATATCTGACTTTGGCAAGAGCAGCCGGAACCCTTTCAGGAGGAGAAGCTCAGAGAATCAGGCTTGCTACCCAGATCGGTTCCGGGCTTATGGGTGTTTTATATATTTTGGACGAGCCAAGTATAGGACTTCATCAAAGGGATAACGAGAGGCTTCTTGCAACTTTAAAAAAATTGAGGGACTTGGGAAATACACTGATTGTCGTAGAACACGACGAAGATACAATGTATGCTTCCGACTATATCATAGATTTAGGTCCCGGTGCGGGAGTGCACGGTGGGGAGATTATTGCAAAGGGTACGGTGGAAGAAATTAAAAACAACCCCAATTCAATAACCGGGCAATATTTAAGTGGAAGAAAGAAGATAGAAATACCGAAGAAGCGCCGTAAACCCAATGGAAAGTGGATTGAAGTAATAGGTGCTAAGGAGAACAATTTAAAAAATATAAATGTAAAAATACCCCTAGGCGTTTTAACTTCAGTTACCGGAGTTTCTGGGTCGGGTAAAAGCAGTTTTGTAAACGAGATATTATATAAAAGACTGGCCAATGAATTGAACCATGCAAAATTAAAGCCTGGAGAGCATAAGGCAATAAAAGGTCTGGAACACTTGGATAAAGTTATTGATATAGACCAATCACCTATAGGCCGTACCCCAAGATCAAATCCGGCAACTTATACCGGTGTATTTGATCTGATAAGGGAGATTTTTGCCAATACCACCGAAGCTAAGATGAGAGGTTACAAATCGGGCCGGTTCAGCTTTAATGTTAAAGGCGGTCGTTGTGAAGCTTGCAGCGGTGACGGAATAATTAAAATTGAAATGCACTTTTTACCTGATGTTTATGTTCCCTGTGATGTTTGTAAGGGTAAAAGATATAATAGGGAGACCCTGGAAGTTCGGTACAAGGATAAAAATATTGCTGATGTTTTGGATATGACCGTTGAAGATGCCATGGAATTCTTTAAGAATATACCAAAGATATATAAAAAGCTGGAGACCCTTTATGATGTGGGCTTGGGTTATATAAAACTTGGGCAGCCTTCCACTACTTTATCGGGAGGAGAAGCTCAGAGAGTAAAGCTTGCTACAGAACTCTCAAAGAGAAGTACCGGAAAGACCTTGTATATTCTTGATGAACCTACTACAGGGCTTCATATTGCAGATGTTCACAGACTTATTGACATACTTCAAAGGCTGGTTGACGCAGGAAATACCGTTGTAGTTATAGAGCACAACCTTGATGTAATAAAAGTTTCGGACTATATAATAGATTTAGGTCCTGAGGGTGGTAATAAAGGTGGAACTGTAGTTGCCGAAGGGACACCGGAGGAAATTGCAAAAGTTAATGAATCCTATACCGGTCATTTCCTTAAAAATATTTTAAAGAATGGTTAGACAAAATTGGCAGAATATATTGGTATGTTATTATTGTGAGAGATTTTTCTTTAATCTTGAATTAATGGAATGATGCAGGTGGATTGTGAAAATATGACATATATTTCTACTTTAATTGTGGCTTGTGCTGCGATATGATATACTTGATTTGCTAAAGCGGTTGGAAAATTTTATTTAGGCCATTTCAAAAAATAATTTGTGCAAATTTTATAGTTCAAAACCAAAAAATCAAAATTTTTGAAATGGTAATTGACTAGTTATTTTTTTTAGAATAAACTTACCTTATAGAATAAAAGGGGAAATATAAGCAATTAATTTGCATAGGTTAGTAATAAATTTTGATTGAATTTAATAAATATCTTGGACTAATGTTTTGGTTTATACCTAAATCGGGTATAAATAGGCTAATGTGAAAGTATAATTTTCACTCGCTTAGAACGACTGTTGATGCTCTTATGATGGGAGATGATAATATGATGATGTGCTCTATATGTAAAGAAAATATAGCAGTAGTATTTATAACAAAAATTTTAGACGGCAAGCAAACCCAAGAGGGTTTATGTTTTTCCTGCGCTAGAAAGCAGGGGATACAGCCAATAAAGCAGATTATTGAGCAGACAGGTATTTCTGACGAAGAAATGGAAGATTTAAATAAACAAATGGGAAGCTTTTTTGAAGAACTTGATATAAATAATATAGGTGATGTGGTTACAGAACCGGGTGCGAGTGGTTCAAATCCTTTCCTTAATTTTTTTAATAAAACCTTATTTAAGAGCAATGAGGTATCCGGCAGTAAAGGCAGTGAAGCTAAAGAAACATCGGAAGATGGATTATTGAAGGAAGATAAGGAAGGTAAAAATAATACTCGTACCAAAACCCATGATAAGAAGCCGCCAAAGAAGAAAAAGTATCTTGACACCTATGGTACAAATCTTAATGAAAAGGCAAGAGAGGGAAAAATCGACAGGGTTATCGGCCGTGATAAAGAAATTGACAGGGTAATTCAGATATTAAACCGGAGAAATAAAAATAACCCCGTTTTGATAGGTGAGCCGGGAGTAGGTAAGACTGCTATAGCAGAAGGATTGGCTCTGAGAATAATTGAAAAGAACGTTCCGGCAAAGCTTTTCAATACTGAAGTGTATCAACTGGATTTAACCAGTATAGTTGCGGGTACCCAGTTCAGAGGCCAGTTTGAAAGCCGTATGAAAGGAATTATAGAAGAGGCAAAACACTTTGGCAACATAATACTTGTAATAGATGAACTGCACAATATTATGGGTGCAGGTGAAGCAGAAGGAGCCATGAATGCGGGAAATATTTTGAAGCCTGCTCTGGCAAAAGGTGAAATACAGGTAATTGGTGCTACTACGCTAAATGAATACCGAAAACATATTGAAAAGGATTCGGCGTTAGAAAGAAGATTCCAACCGGTAATGGTTGACGAACCTTCTATAGAAGAAACCATAGAGATTCTTAAGGGTATTAAGGACTATTATGAAAATTATCACAGGGTTAAAATACCCGATGATGTAATACGGGCAGCGGTTACGATGTCTGAAAGATATATAACTGACCGTTTTCTCCCTGATAAGGCCATAGATGTTATTGATGAAGCAGGTTCAAGGGCAAACATTAACAATGTTAGCCTTATAGAGTATGATGCACTTAAGGAGGAGCTTAGGAAAGTACAGGAAGAAAAGGAGAGTGCTATTTCTGCCGATTCCATAGAGGACTACCAGAAAGCTGCAGACCTTAAGGTGAGAGAGTGCAAACTTTTAGAGAAAATAAGTGAGATAGAGCAAAAGAACAAGGCTTTGGAATTAACTATAGACGATGTAGCCCACGTAATTGAATCGTGGACTAAAATTCCGGTTCAAAGGCTTACTGAAATTGAGGCTAAGAAATTGTTAAACCTTGAAGAAAGACTTCACAATAGGATTATTGGACAGAAGCATGCAGTTACAAGTGTTTCAAAGGCAATAAGACGCAACAGGGCAGACTTTAAGAGGAAAAAGAGGCCTACTTCCTTTATTTTTGTAGGACCTACGGGAGTAGGAAAAACCGAATTGGTCAAAGCCCTTGCCGTTGAACTCTTTGAAAGCGAAGATGCTTTGATAAGATTGGATATGTCCGAATATATGGAAAAGCATACTGTTTCTAAAATGATCGGAGCACCTCCGGGATATGTGGGCTATGACGATGGAGGCCAGTTGACTGAAAAAGTCAGAAGGAAACCCTACTCGGTTATTCTTCTGGATGAAATTGAAAAAGCTCATCCGGATGTATTTAATATGCTTTTACAGATACTTGAGGATGGCAGGGTAACCGACAGCCATGGAAGAACAGTGAGCTTTGAAAATACAATAATAATTATGACTTCCAATGCCGGTACTAGCCTTAAGGCTCATGGTATAGGATTTGCCAATGACAATTATATTGCCCTTGAGAATAAAGTGAATGAGGTATTGAAGGAAACTTTCAGGCCTGAGTTTTTGAATCGTATAGATGAAATAATTGTGTTTAGTGAACTGAGCAAGGATGAATTAAAACAGATAGTCAACCTCATGCTTAAGGAAGTAGTTGAAGAAGTGGAAAGTAAAGGATTAAAAATTGATATAACTGAGGCTGTACAAGATTATATACTAAAGATGGGATATGATCAGAAATATGGTGCAAGACCTCTAAGGAGGACAATTCAGAAGTACATTGAAGATGAATTGGTTGACCGCTACCTTAAAGGTGAATACAAAGAAGGAAGCCATATTGTAATTGATGCTGACAGCAATGGATTAGTTTTTAGTCAAAAATCTGTTTTGCAGCTTGAATCAAATTAATTGTCTAAATAATTCAGTTGAGTTTAACTATCATTTTAGTGTAATATATTAAAGGAATAAAACTTTTGAAACGGGGATGTAGAAATATCCCCGTTTTTATGCATGTTTAAATAAAAGCAGAAGATGAAAAAATTGTGGGGCAAAAGATATCTCAAATTTTTTAGGGAGGGTCTAATACTTGGCTATTGAGATAAAAAAAGCTGTTATTCATGTACTTGATAAGGGGGCGGACGAGCCTTTATTAAATGAGTTTGAATTGGATATAAATGAAGATATTCAATTGTTTTTGGAAAAGCACATCACTAAGTCCATCAACGATGATGATGCCCGAAAAGGGAGGTTTAAAGAAGGTCTCAACATTGTAAGGGATGTTTCTTATAGAATTTTATCGGATAATGATTATTTCCTGGAGGGCTCAAAAGAGATTGCAAGGCAACTTTTTAAAGCAATAAAGACAAACAGTAGTATATCCTCTACAGACTTGATAATATGTCTTTACGAAGACGATAATGTTCCTGCAGTAGCAATTTTAAAGATGGATTATACCGTGTCTTTTATTCACGACATTGAAGTGGTGGAAAATAAGTTCAAGATTAATATCAGAAAGCAGGATATCAGCCTTCCCGGGGTTAATCAAAGAATTCAGAAATGTGCTTTTGTTCTGTATCCGGGGATAAATAGCGATTATGAACTTGTTATTCTTGACAATCAGATATCTAAAGGTGCTGAAGAACCTATAGCTCTCTTTTTCCTTCAGACCTTTTTAGGAGCTGAACTGGTACTTGACAGCAAAGCCTGCACAAAAATACTGAAGAAAGAGACGGAAAAATGGGTACGAAGTAAAATAAAAGAAGGAGAGCCTTTTGCAGAGGAAGTAAGAGACATGGTAAATACTGCAATTCATGAGGAAGATGAAATTGACATAGAGACTTTTTCCAACAGGATATTCGGTAAAAAAGAGGAACTTCGTGATGAGTTTGTAAGTAATTTGCGTGAAAAAGGTCTAACCCATGAAAAATTTGAAGTGGATAGGGAATGGGTTGAAAAGAAACTCAGCAAAATCAGATTGAAAACCGATGACAACATTGAGATCGTGATAGACTATGAACTGTTTGGAAATAGAGACAAATTTGAAATAATCAGCAATCCTGACGGAACAAGAACTATAATAATTAAAAACATATGGGGACTAAATCAGAATTAATTGTAGGGGTGTTAACAACACCCCTACCTTATATCATAGGTCACTTTCATAGGAATCTAATATCTTAGATAAAAAACTTAATTTCGTATTTTTGCTTAAGTTCTTCAACTCTTTTATAGTATTCTTCTTGTTGTTTTTTATTTAAAAGTGCAGATTTAACTCTTTCCTCAGCTTCACTGAAGGTTAATTCCATTGCATCTCTTCTTCCGGTCAACTTTATAATGTGATAACCGAACTTTGTTTTAACAGGAGTTTTGGTAATTTCACCTTTCTCTAAAGCGAAGGCTGCTACTTCAAATTCAGGAACCATCCTACCTCTTGGGAAGAAGCCTAAATCTCCACCGTTTTCTTTCGATGGACAAATGGAATATTCTTTAGCAGCATCTTCAAACTTTTTGCCGTTTTCCAGTTCAGCAATAATTTTGTTTGCTGTATCTTCATCATTTACTAAAATGTGACTTGCTTTAATTGATTCGGGTTCAACAAATTCTTCTTTGTTTTCGTTGTAATATTTTTTCATTTCTACTTCATTTACAGTAACTGAATTTATTAATTTGCTCAGGGCATACTGTTTTAATAGATTTGATTTTACTCTTTCCAATTCTGTAACAAATTCTGTCTCTTTATCAAGTCCTTTTTCAACTGCATCTAAGTAAAACAGTTCCTGCTCTGACAATTGAGCTAGAAGTTGTTTTACCCCTTCAGGACCTGCAAATTGTGAAGATATTCTAGGATCAACATTTCTTAAAAAGAATCTTATATCCTCTGTGGTAATTTCTCTATTACCTATTTTTGCAAGAACTTTACTTTCCATAATTAACATATCTCCTTTTAATGAATATAAAGTAATAATAACAGATTTTTGAGAATATGTCCAACTAAAATATGCCAAATAAATCAAAATTAATTTTACAATTGCCGCATATAAAATTTTTTCAGCACAATTTTCCATTTCCTATAATTTATTTTATGTAATTTGACGATAACATCATTAGTTGATGTTATTATCCATTGTTAAGGTGTATTTCCAAGTTTAGCACCATAGTTATACGATAAGTTTGTTTATATAACTTTGAAATATGAAAGGAGAATTAGACATGGCATCAAAGTCCTTCTTTAATTCTTTTTTCACAACCCCCAACATAAAAAAGTTATTGAGTAAGAATAGTATTGTTAAGCTGAAACACTTTGAATATGATGAGCATTTTGAGGCTAAAGTGGAAAGTGTAGAGGATGAAGAGATAAAAATAATTATCGATGATATTATTGATAGGGAAAAGTTCAATGTGAATGACAAAGTTGTTTTAAGTTTTGTAAAATCCAATAAGGTTTTTTGGGCCGATGGAGAGATTATTTCTATTAAGTTCCGTTCGCCGGTAGAGATTATTTTGATTATAAAGGAAGTAAGAAAACGTGATAACATGAGAAAGCGGAGCCGTTATCTTGTAAGCCTTTCGGGAGTAATTAAGAACGAAGCTGAGGATGTGGGGAAGGCAATTATAGTAAGGGATTTAAGCTTTGAAGGCCTTAGAGTGGATTGTTCCAGTGAATTTGAGGTGGATAGTAATGTTTATATCAGCATAAATTTAGGTAAACTTCAAAGGTGCAGTTTTAAAGGTAGAGTAGTAAGGAAAGCTAATTTGGGAAAAACTTTTGAATACGGTATACAGATATGTAATATTCTAAGGGAAAATAATATCGTATTATACGATTATATAAATAAGTTGGAGAATGCCATGGTTTAATTCAATTCCAAAAAGTTTCAGCAATTAACTTGTCTTGGATTAACAGCAAGATCTTCTCAATAAAAGTGGAACATAGAGCTTTTATAACTTTGAAAAAAGTAAGTATAGCCAAGTTCTTATCGCCAAGAAAAGCTATGAATGAAGCTAAATATATTGAGAAGAGTAGTATAACGGGGGGCATCTATGAAACTGTATTTGATAGCAGGTACTAATTCCGATACTCTGAAACAAGCGTTGGAGAAGAATAATATTGATGTAATCAGGTGTGAAACATCCCTTTCAAAAGCTCTTGATTTCCTTTCCCAAAATTATCTCGAATATGATACGGTACTTCTAACCGATCAGGGTGTAATTGATGATTATCAGAATTTCGAGGATCTCTTGGCAAAATTTAAGCAGCTGATAAACCGCAGGTCAAACTTTAAATTCATTACTAAAGATATTCAGTTGGAACAGTTTTTTAATCGGGTTTTTGAAAACGACTTAAGATTTAGTGTTTATTTTACTGACCAGATTAAAATACCGGTATCCATGCTTGTAGAATTGTGCCTTTCAAATAATATGGACAATGAAACAGACGATTTTGCAACTCTATCGGTGGATGATACCGTAATACTAAAAAAGTCCAAATCATTGTTTGATAAATTCAAGTCGGGATTGAGAAAAGAAGAGGATACTCAAAATAATAAGCAATTAACTTCAAAAAAACAGGATCTTGAAAGTACTATATCTGTTCTGAAAAATTTGAAAAGAATAGTAGCGATTACCGGGCATAGAGGTGTGGGAGTTACCGGTACGGTTGCCAATATTGCCTCGGTGGCAAGTGATAGTGGACTTTCGGTGATGGTTATAGATTTGGATACAGCTTACAGGGGGATAAATTTATTTTTTTCAAAGTTTGGTGATGAGGTAGAAGTAAATTCCGAATTAAGCTACTCTCTTATCCGGTGCCTTATGAATCCGGAATCTTATGATGTAAACTCATGTAAAATAAATAAGAATTTATCGGTTATAACTTTGGGATATTCGGTTTCAAGCAAGGAAAGAATCGTCGAAGCTTTACAGTATAAAAGAGTTGTAAGTCTTATTAGCCTACTTAAACACGAATACGATCTGGTTTTAATGGATATTCCCATGGAAGTATTTAAAACCTTGCCCGATTTAATTACACAGATTGATACCATAGGTCTTTGTATAAATAACAGTCTATATTCGGTTATAAATACCGTCAGAAGCTTGGAAGAAAGTATATCAAAGGATTCTTTACTTTTTGCAGCAAAGAGCAGGGTTATAATTTCAAAATACAATGAGAGCAGCAGGTATAAAGGTAAAAAATTTACTCCAGAGTTTACCTGTGAAATATTAAATCATCTAAGTGGAATATCCAAAGGAGAATATAAGTGTGCCGGTATAATTCCTTATTCAAAGGATTATGATTTGCAGACAGGAGGCGGTGACAGAATTTGCAATACCAATAGGGCATATAGAGATTACTGCTTTGAAATATTGAAAAACCTTATTTAAAAGAATCTATTGAAAAAGTATTAAAAATATAAAAACATATATGCCATTAGGAGGTTTTTTATGGATATAAACAGCCTGAAGCATATAAAACCGGGAAGTAATCTGCCGAAAAAAATAGCTGCTATTCTTGTAAGTGTACTGGTTGTTATTGCTTCCTTTTCATACTTGAATGGCGTTAACAGTGATGCCAAGGAATTTGTTGAGATTGCGGTTGTAAAGCCAAGTGAAGGAATTCCGGAAAAAGAACTGGTGACAGAGAGTTTGATTAAAAAGGGCAAAATACTTAAGACCGATTTTAAAGAAGGAATGGTTACCTATGATAAACTGGATGAGGTTTTAAACAAATATGCTGCCTACTATTTACGCCATGATACTCCAATATATTATGACCAATTATCCGATTCTATACCGTTAAAGCATGAGTGGTTGTATGAATTGCCGAAGGAATCGGAAGTTTTAACTATTCCTTACGATTATGACAAATGCGGAGGAGAAATATTGGCTCCAGGCGACTATGTCAGAGTCAGGGTTACCTATGAAGATACCGGTACATCGTCATCGGAGGATACAGATCTAGGTCCCTATTTTAATGCAAGCTCATCAAAAAAGAAGAACTATGTTACCGAGACACTATTTGACAGAATACTAGTTAAGGATATGTTAAATTCCAAAGGACAATCCATTAGTGAAATTTTTAAGGAAGTGTCAAGGCTTGGAGAAGAGGAAAGAAAGGCTGTTATGGAAAGTAAAGAATTTATGCAAAATGTGCAGGCAAAATCCCTAGTTTTTGAAGCTACTCCCGAACAGGTAGATAAGTATACCAAGTCAAATTCCCATGGCACTTTTACTTTTACCATACTAAGCAGAATGGATAATACAAATTTCATAGAGCAATTGTCTACCGTAGACAAGGAGGTAAAGGAATGGACCAACAACGGGAAAGAGTAGATATAAAGGAGATACTGGAGAAACTTTCTCCTAGGGATAAGATATATAGTGCAATTGAAACCAATAAAATTATTGACAATGTAATAGCTTTCTTTCCGGCTGGAGACTCAGCCGATTGCTCCATATTGATAACAAACCTTGCCGCAGCAATAGCAAAAAGAACTTGGAATGTATGTATTCTCGATTTTAAAGTTTTTTATCCCAATATATATAAGCTGCTGGACTGCGAAGCCATGCCGAAGGGAAGGGGACTGATAAAACTTTTGAGAAGTGACAAAATTGATTTCCGCGAAGAAATCAGTGACACCAAGTATAAAAATTTGTATTTGATTTCCCCAAGCCCTATGGACTATTTGGAAGAATATTTTGACTTTCAGTTCGAAGATATTGAGCGGGTTATAAATGCTACAAAGGAAATGTTTGATTTGGTTTTGATAGATGTCCCCAATATTCCTCCGCTGGAGTTTTGTGTAGGAGCTATAAAATACTGCAACGTCGGTTTTTGTGTGTGGAGTGAAAGAATAGACTGTCCTCAGAATACCCAAAGATTTTTGAGTTTTATAAGTTCTATCGGTATTAGTTCGTCAAAAATTGCCAACGTAATACTTAATAATGTACAGGGCTTTGAATATGACAAGCAAATTATCAGTGAAATGGGAATGAAGTATATTGGAGAAGTACCCTTTGTACCGGCGGTTATAAACTATTCCCTTGACGGTCGTGTTTACTATGTGGATAGCATCATTTTGGACAAGAGATATCAAAGGGCCATGGACCGCTTGGTTAATCTGATGATCAAATGAGAAAAGGTTTATGACAGGGGTGTGTGAATATGCTTACCAGAAGTGCTGTCAGTGAACTGCAAAAAAAAGCAAGATATGTACACAAGGTGGAAAATGTACAAAGCAAACTTACAATGATGACCTTTGAAGAAGCATTGAAGCAATGTCAGCAGTATATAAGCAAAGTGGCATCCAATTTTTACAGAAGAATTGACGACCCCAAAAAGAAAAGGGAAATGACCGAGAGATATATTATTGATTATGTGGAAACACAGAAGCCCGATGTTGAAGGGTATGAAAACTTAAGTGATTTGAGAAATGCCCTTATCGATGAAATAACCCATTACGGGCCTATTACCGATGCAATGGAAGATCCTGAAATAGATGAAATAAGAGCCAATGGCCCTCATCAAATTTTTGTGGAACGATATGGGAAAACTGAACAGTGGGACAAGTGCTTTACCGATAGGGAGCATATGGAGAGAATTATTGCTAAGCTTATCGGTGTGTCAAAAGTTAGGTTAACCCCCAGAACCCCCATGGTCAATGCCCGTACTATTGAAGGATACAGGGTAAATGCAACCCATGCCGATATTTCACCTTACGGAAATCCGGCTTTTGTAATAAGAAAATTTAAAAAAACCACTATGTCGCCGGATAAGATGATAAGGGACGAGTCTTTTTCGGTAAATATGTATAAACTTTTGTCTCTAATTCCAAGGGCAAATTTGTCCTGGATGACAGTGGGACCTACAGGAAGCGGTAAAACCACTTTAAATGAAGTACTTATAAAGCAAATAGATCCTTTGTGCAGGATTATAACTATAGAAAATCCTTCAGAGCTTAGATTGCTTCGGTATAGAAATAATGATCCCAATGACAAGGTAATTAATGATGTTTTGCAATATGAATCGGTTCCCGATGATGATGACAGCAGCCCGGCTACTATGGAAAATCTTTTGATAAATGCCATGAGACAGTCACCCCATTGGATAGGACCAGGTGAGTTGAGGTCTCCGGGAGAGTTTGCCACTGCACTGCGAGCTGCACAAACCGGGCATTACTTTTTTACTACACTGCATGCTGAAGGGGATAAAGAAGCAATTTACCGATTTCTTACTGCATATCTTATTCAATCGGATGAGCCGGCAGAACTGGCTCTTAGAAATATCTGTTCGGCAGTTAAATTTGTAATCTTTCAGGAAAAACTGGCCGACGGAACCCGTAAAGTAACCTCTATATCGGAAATTATCGGATCGGAGGGGCTTACTCCTATTGTAAATAAAATATATGAATTTGAGTGTATAGACGTGGAAGATGACCCTGAAACGGGAAAAGTGAAAAGAATTATAGGCAGGCACAAAAGAGTGGGATGTATTTCTGAAAAATTACAGCAAAGGATGCTTAAGTCGGGAATCAAGCGCAGCAAGTTTGAATTCCTGACAAAGCCGGTAGACCCTAACGAAGAGGAGGTTTACGACACCGATGGATTTAAATTTACTGTTTAGTATAGGTTTAGGGTTAGTTGCTCTGGTAACTTTGAACATTGTTTTAGATTTACAAATGGGAAGCTATATAAAATATGCTTTTATAGGAGTGGTTGACAGCCTTGCTAACCGAAATACACGAGCCTATGTTAGAAGAATTAAGAAAAGCAAGATAGTAAGGCAAAAAGAAGGCCTTATAGCCAAGTACAACAACATAGTGGAAAACCTTATTTTTGATTTTAATTTACCGTTAACCTTGGAAGGCTTTAACTCTTTTATATGTATTGTTTTTGCCATAATGGTGCTGCTTGTGGTATTGTTCTTAAAAAATATTACCCTTTCGGCCTTTGTTTCAATATCAATTCTTGTGGGAGTCATTACTTTCTTCACTATGCAGTCGAGGCAAATAAAGTCGGCAAAGATAGAACATATAATGGATGCGGAAGATATATTGTGCCCTTTGGCCAGAGAAGGAGTTCTTGTTGCAATAAAAAAGGTGCTTGAATCGGATGAATATCTTCACAATAGTATCCGGCCGTATTTTGTGCAATTTGTAGAAAACTACGAAAACCACGGCTATTCCTTCCGAAGGGCCATGGAAGTGCTTAACAAGCAATTAGGGCCGAAGTTTGACAACTTTGCCAAAAAGGCAATCATCTTTGAATACAATGAGAGAAAGGGAATGGCCGATGTATTCTTAGATATTGTGGATGAAAATGCCGCATTAAGGGAGATAAACGCAAGGAAAAACAGAATCTTTAAAAAAATGAACATGGATTTCTTAATAAAGACAAGTCTTATAGTTATTTTTCTTTTATACTGCATGACAATAAAGGAAATCAGGGATTTTCTGCTTAATAACGACCTCGGAAGGTTTATCAATACTTTGGCTATTGTGAGTATATGCCTCGGATTTGCAAGATGTCAGGCCCTGCAGGGGGATATAGGCAAGTTTGGAGGTGATAAATAGTGGTTATATTTGCAAAGTTTCTAAGCCTTCTTGCCATTATATACCTGGTAAGCGTAATGATTTACCCTGCCTTTAAACCAATGCCCAGTAAAAGAAAAAAGCGTTCCCGGGAGTTTCTGAAATTTTCAAAAAAACAGGCCAAGATGGAAAAGTATCTGTACTTTAAAGACATCATTTTGAGGAAAATGTCCAGCAAACTGTTTTTTAACGAGATAAAGCGTGAACAGTTGACTTTTTTGATAAACAGGCTGGATTTAAAAATCACACCGGAGGAAATAAGGCTTAAGCAGATTTTATATTCTCTTGCGGGGTTGTTGAGTTCGCTGGTTATGATGAAAATAATGCCCATGTTTGGCTATGCTTGCTTGATTTTTGTTGTTTTAGGATGGCTGTACCCCATTGATGAACTGGAAAGAAGAGTGGAACAGAAGGATAAGAATATACTTAGAGACTTTCCAGCGTTTTACAGCATGGTCTACTATCAGTATTCCAGGTCAATAAATATTTATCTGGCCGACGTAATAAAAGATTTTTTGCCCAATGCCAATCCGGATATGGCGGACGAATTGGGAGTACTTCTTGACAATATCGAGTACGGAGAAGAGTATGCTTTAAAACAATTGAAGAAGAGAGTGCCTTTAAGGCATATAATCAAGTTTTGCGACATTATGGAAACAAGACTTAAGGGATATGACAACACATCCCAAATGGCATATCTGAAAAATGAGTTGTATGACCTCAGAGTTGCTGCATTGGAAGAGGAATTGAACCGAAGAAAAGCAAGTAACGAAAGAACTCAGTTTGTATTGATTGCAGTTTTATTGGTATATATTGTGATTTATTATTATTTCGAGTTTATTGGAGCCATTAAATTGTTTGGATAGGCCAAACTTAACATTATAAATTTGCTATACCTTTGAAAAACCAAACACAAAGAAAACAATAATTTAGGAGGTTATATTATGAAAAAGAGAATAGGCCTTCGTTCATTTGCAAACAATCTAAAAGACAACCGGGGTGAATTCGGCATAAAGCAAATTGCTATAACAGTTGCTGTTGTAATAGCAGTAGGTATTATTGTGCAGTTTCTGTCAGGAGGTTGGCTAACTGATAGAGTTGAAGATGTTTGGACTTGGCTGTGGGAGGATGTAATAAAGAGCTGGTTTTAATATGGTTCTGAGCACCAGGAATTTTGTGGCAAAAGGGTTGCTGAAGATAAGCAGTTAATAATTAACGAATATTTTCAGCGCCCTTGTTATATCTTTTTCAAAATAATCAAAAGAAAGAAAAAGTATATGGTAAGAATATATTCTTATCTATATTGTCAGTAGCAAATAAGGAGAGAAGAATATATGGCCGGTTTTGCTAAGGTTATATTGATAGCCATATTGGTTGTCACAGTTTTTGTCGTATTTACAAATTTTGTTTTGTTCTTTCCGTGGTATATGACTTTGGCCTATGAGACTTACAATTTGGCAACGGTGGCTGCAAATTACAATTACCTTCCCAGGGATGAAAAAGAATTTGTTTTGAACAATTTAAAGAGCAAACCTATTTTCAAGGAATGTCCCGATAAGATAGAAATAAGTTCAGACCACGAAGGTGAATACTCTTATGACTATTATAGAGATTTGGACAATTCATTGAAGCCGTATGTGCAAAGGGGAGAGACTTTTTATGTGGAAATCCGGGCGGCATTTCCCTTTAGAATAGAGCTGGCAGGTGCTGAGAGGCAGATTGAGTATGAAGTTTCGTTCCGTCTTCCGGTAACCGGAATAAGATACTACAAAGACTTGGAATGATGGTGATGGTATGAAGGGCATTGCATATGCTATTTTATTGGTGGTGGCATCCACCATAATACTAGGTCCTCTAGTTGAATGTTTTCAGCTTGTTGCAGAAAAGGCTAGAATAGATTCAACCATAAACAATTGCGGGAAGTTGGCAATTATGACTTCATCACGGGATGATGCGGCGAGAGATATTGAAGCGGAAATTGATTTGGAGAAGTTTATGGATTCTTTCAGTACTTCTTTTGCAACCGGCTTAAACTTAAGTGTTGAAAATAGTATTACAACAGATTCAGTGGATGAAAAATCCGGGATAGTACAGTTTAGATCCAAGGATGGCAGATATAACAATTTTACAGTTAACTTAACCATAAGTAAAGATAGTCCCGATGTATGTGAGGTTTTGGTAATATCAAAATATAAATTTAAAACAAAGCATCTGGCTTTTGTGGAAGAACATGTACCCACTTTTACGGATTTTAATATCGAGAGGAAGAGCAGGTTTGTGCTTGAACAAGCTAATTGAATATAATTGCTGATTATATAAGTCAATGTTATTAAAATGTATTAAAAAGTGTAAATTTGTCGAAAGTTTGTCTTTTAAGGTCTTTAAAAAATAGATAGTATTGTGGTAGAATATAATCATACAATTTTTGATGGGAGTTGGTTTAATGAAGAAAAGGATAATAACAAGTGCTTTAGCATTATTAATGTTACTATCTGTTACAGCTTGCGAGAAAAAAGGGCAAACTGAACCGAAACCGGTAGATGCTGGTGTGACTGTTGACGGTCAAACGATGTCTGAGCCCGTAATAGCTTCTGAAGATGTAATCTTTGGCAAGTGGGAAGCGGAAAATGGCCCGGCAATCGAGATTAATGCCGATGGTAAGTATACCTATTATTTAGATAAGAGTAATGTTTCGGATAATTATTACAAAGGTCCCATAGAAGTTGTTTCCGGTCCAAAAGCTATAGTTGATTTAGATTTGAGTGCCCAAGAATATCTTGAAAAGTATGACTCATTTGCCGGTGGATTAAAAAATGCCTTTGCATTAAAAATGCAATATGAAACTTTTCAATCGGAAGGTACCGATAAGAGTGATACTTTGAATAAATCCGAGTATATGAATTTCTTGTTTTTACTCTCAAAAGATGATGAGAATAAAGCTATGTTGGTGAATATGGCTGATTCTACTTCCGTTGAATTAGCTAGAGTAAAATAATATTGAATAATAAATAATTTTAAATTACATAACAAAATTCATTTACAAAAAAGAAGTGGCTTTGTACTACTTCTTTTTTAATTTCTAAATTAGGATATAAAATCTCATTTCTTTATCTTAAGTAATGATGGGGATATTTCTTTGAATTTTATTTCAATCGATTTTATATTTAAATAAATATCGGATTTTCCGATACATTTAAAAAGGATTGCAATTCTAAAACCTTGTAAAGAGATTATTTTTAAGGTTTGTTGCTATGCTGTGGAATTTTTATGTAAATGGAGGGATAGGTTGATGAATTCTAAAATTCATTATACCGCCAAAGAGCAAAAAGAAAATGAACTGCTAAAAAATGATCCATTTACATATTTGGAGATAGATCAAAATAATGATTATGAAGAAGTGTATGTCAAATTGAGAAACAAGGATGATTTTGATACAAAAAAACTAAAAAGGGATATTTCGGCTTTGAAGAAAAAGCTTAAGAGGTATAGAATTTCTTTCCGCGACCTTTTGACTTGTGCTCCAAAGAATGAAAATTCAATATTTATGTGCATAAAGGCAGCTAAAGGCATAGTAGAAAACGATTGGATTTTAGAGAAAATTGAAAGACATAAAAAACTGCCGATTGAAGATGTTTTAAACGTTGCCAATGTATATCGTGGAACGTTGAAAAAGTACGGCAAGTATATAATTGCACTATGCCTTATTATAACAAGCGGTCTGGAAAGCCTAAATGCCTATATAAATGAAACTTACAGCAAAAAAGAGCAAAATGGTAACATGGGCACTGTTTTAGAATTGACTAGAGGCGGTGCCATTGTGATGTCGGATGATTGTAGTTTTCATTTAATCAGAAAGAGAAAAGGAATGGCTTTAGGGCAACAGGTAAAATTTGCAAAATGGGAAATAAAAAGATATAATGACAATAAAGTAAAAAAAGGAATTGCAGGTGTTGCTTTGCTGGGCATAACTTCTTTGTTACTGTTTTACTGTTTTAGGCAGAATTATTCTGTTGACAAAGTTTATGCCTTTGTCTATATTGACATAAATCCCAGTTTGGGGCTGTTGATAGGTAAAAATAATACAGTTGTAGATGTTAATGCAATAAACAGAGATGCAGATATACTTCTAATGGACAATGATTTAAGAGGAATGCCGGTAGATGCTGCAATTGAAAGGATTTTTGAATTCGCCCATGACAGAGGTTTTGTGTATGAAGACAGGGGAAATTTGGTATTGATTTCTTTAACTCTGAATCCCGATATTGATGAAGATGGCGATGAGGAAGAAAAATTTGAGTCCCTTTTTAATCAAATCGAATCGGAAATAGAAGGGGATGAGGTCATTGTACCGTTAGTGATTGCTGTGCCTCAAGATATTGTCAAGTCTGCCCAAGAGAATAACTTGTCAATAGGAAGACAGTATATTTATGAAAAATCGCAAAAGTTTGACTTGGCAGAGGTAAGAGGAAGTTCTATAGAGGATTTACTGTTTGAAAGTGAAATTTTTACTGATACCCAATGAGTTTGAAAAAGTATAAGAGTTTATATTAGCAATATTGGGGGTAAAAAATATGGGAGAGTATTTAAAAAGGCATGAGCAATTTGTGAAAGAAGCATTGGAGAAAAAAGAAGATTTGGACTGGGAGTGGCTGAAAGAATATCATAAAACCCAGATACAATATTTACAGCATGAGAGACTGATACATCTGCTGATTACTTTAGCCTTTGCTCTTTTCTTTTTAGTTACAATTTTATTTGCCGTATCTTTTGAAAAGCCTGTTATCTTACTGGTAACTCTATTGGTTTTTGTTCTGTTAGCCCCGTACATAGCGCATTATTATAAATTGGAAAATGGAGTTCAAAGATGGTATGACTTATATAACAAAATAGATGAAATTTGCAGAAAAGGCAGAAGAACTTGATATAAAGAACTTCTAAAAGAGGTAAAGTGAATAAAATTAGAAAAATGACTTATCTTGGAGTATAATAACTGAAGTTGTAGTTAACGGATTCTCAACACTTTTTATTTAATCCGGCTTTAGTTTAACCGGAAAAAGGATTTTTCGGACTTCTTCAATATGGTCTTCATCAGCGGGAGGCGTATCATAGAGTTTATAATCGAGATCTAGGTTCTTCCATTTATATTCTCCCATTTTATGAAAGGGAAGAAGCTCAATTTTTTCAATATTGGAAAGGCCTTCAATGAATTTACTTAATTTTTTTATATCCGGTTTAAAATCGGTCAGTCCGGGAACCACTACATATCTTAACCACACCGGAATTTTTCTTTCATTTAAATGCTGCGCAAATTTAAGGACCTTCTCATTGCTAAATCCCGTCAAAGACTTATGTTTTTCATTGTCAATATGCTTTATATCTAAGAGCACAAGATCGGTATAGTCCAATAGAGTATTTACAGCGTCGGAATTGCTATCTGTAAAGCCATTGGTATCAATAGCTGTATGAATGCCTTCATTCTTACATTTTATGAAGAGCTCGGTAATGAATTCAGGTTGGACAAACGGTTCTCCACCGGAGACGGTTATACCTCCGCCTGAATTTTTGAAATAGGGAAAGTATCTTTTTGCTTTGCTAAATACTTCATCAACGGAATATACATTACCGGAGTCAAAGCTCCAGGTATCGGGATTGTGGCAATAAAGGCAGCGGAAAGGACAGCCTTGCATAAAGATTACAAATCTTATGCCCGGGCCGTCAACCGTGCCTAAGGATTCAAAAGAATGAATTCTGCCCTTTACAGTCATATAATCACCTTTATTTTATACTCTATTATGGAAGGTTCGCGCAATTACTTCCAGCTGCTGCTGACGGGTAAGTCTTATGAAATTAACAGCATAACCGGAAACCCTTATAGTCAGCTGCGGATAGCTGTAGGGATCTTCCATTGCTTTTTCCAGCACTGCTCTTTCTAAAACATTTATATTTACATGGTGTCCGCCCTGTGAAAAATAACCGTCTATAATGGCGACAAGGTTATTCTGTCCGGTCTCCGGATCTTTTCCAAGAGAGTGGGGAACTAAAGTCAGTGTGAGGGAAACCCCATCCTTGCAGTACTCGTATGGAATTTTTGCCAAAGAATTTAGCACGGCCAACGCGCCCATTTTATCTCTGCCATGCATTGGATTGGCTCCAGGAGCGAAAGGTTCGCCTTTTTTTCTGCCGTCAGGGGTTGAACCGGTCTTTTTGCCGTAGACAACATTGGAAGTTATAGTAAGTATTGAAAGAGTGTGTATAGCCTTTCTATAGGTCTCATGTTCTTTCAAATCATTATAAAAGTCTTTAACAATGGATACAGCAATGCTGTCAACTCTGTCGTCATCATTACCGAACTTGGGGTAATCTCCCTCTATTTCAAAATCGGAAATCAAACCTCTTTCATCCCGGATTACTCTTACTTTGGAATACTTCATGGCACTAAAAGAATCCACCAATACTGACAAACCTGCTATACCAAAAGCCATAAGCCTATTTACATCAGTATCGTGAAGAGCCATCATAAGCCTTTCGTAGGCGTATTTATCATGCATGTAATGAATTACATTCATTGTGTTTACATAAAGTCCAGTAAGCCATTTTTGCATTTTCTTGAATCGGCTCATAACCTTGTCATAATCAAGATATTCATCGGTGTAAGGTTCAAATTCCGGGGCAACCTGTTCACCGGATATTTCATCCTTTCCGCCGTTTAGAGCAAACAGCAGAAGCTTCGGCAGATTGCAGCGGGCACCAAAGAACTGCATGTCTTTTCCTATGCGCATAGCTGATACACAACAGGATATGCCGTAATCATCGTGAAAATACTGACTCATAAGGTCATCATTTTCGTATTGAATGGCACTGGTGAGCATGGATACTTTGGCACAAAACCTCTTAAAGCCCAAGGGTAGTTTTTCTGACCAGAGGACAGTTATGTTGGGCTCCGGAGAAGGACCTAAGTTAAAAAGGGTTTGAAGCAGGCGGAAGGAGGTTTTTGTCACCATGTGCCTTCCATCTTCACACATGCCTCCTATGGATTCGGTAATCCAAACAGGGTCGCCGGCGAAAAGTTCATTGTATTCAGGTGTTCTCAAGTGGCGGATAAATCTCAGTTTAATTATAAACTGGTCAATCAATTCCTGGGCTTCAACTTCTGTAATTATACCGGCTTTAAGGTCTCTTTCAATGTATATGTCCAGGAAGGTAGATACTCGCCCTAAAGAATTGGCTGCTCCGTTTGTTTCCTTCATTGCTGCAAGGAAAGCAAGGTAGATCCATTGGACAGCCTCCAGAGCATTTTCAGCCGGCCTTGACAAATCAAAACCATAAGTTCTGCCCATTTCAACCAGTTGGTTTAGAGAATTGATTTGTTCAGTTACTTCTTCTCTTAGGCGTATGTTTTCTTCATTCATAGGGCAGTTTAAAAGGGAGTTTAAATCTTTTTTCTTTTCTTCAATGAGTATATTTACGCCATAAAGAGCAACTCGACGGTAATCTCCGATGATTCTGCCGCGTCCGTAAGCATCGGGAAGCCCAGTGATTACTCCGGATTTTCTTGCCTTTCTCATCTCCGGTGTATAGGCACTGAACACACCGTCATTATGGGTCTTGCGATAGTTTTCAAATATATTCTCAATTTCCGGTGACAATTTATAACCATACTTTTCACAAGCCTGTTTAGCCATTCTTATTCCGCCATAGGGCAGAACAGCCCTTTTAAGGGGTTCATCGGTTTGAAGCCCTTTAATAACTTCATTTTCTTCATCTATATAACCCGGGGCGTGACTTGTAATACCGGATATGGTTTCGGTGTCAATGTTTAATACACCGCCTTTGCTATACTCATCGCTTAGAAGTTTCTTGCACTTGTCCCACAGCTTTTTTGTTCTAATACTTGGACCTACAAGAAATTCTTCGGCTCCATCATAGGGGATGTAATTATTCACTATAAAATCCCTGACGTCTATACTATTTTGCCATTTACCCGGTACAAATCCGTTCCAAGCTTGATTTTCCATAATATTACCTCCTTCGTCGTGGTTTTTGTCCCTTCGCGCGAAAGATGCAAAACAAAAACCGCCTGAGTACACGTAAGTTACCCAGGCGGTCGGCAAAATTAAGAATCATACTCCCTGTGGTTATAGTCCACTTCCGCCAGTCATATGATTCCTGTTAACAATATATTTTAAAAGATCAAATTTGACAAAATAAATAGCTTATATATTTAGTATAAAATTTACATACTTATTTGTCAACTATAACTATATGTTTACTAAAATAAAAGGGGCATATTTTATGCCCCTTATTTTATAAATTTCGAATAATTATTTTGTAGCAAGAACTTTCTTTAATTTTGCGAATCTTGGAAGTCCGTCTTCCAATACAGGTTTGGATTCACCTTGAATTAAAGGAAGTGCATAGTTAATGAAATCTTGAGTTAAGCCGTTGCCTTCCTTGTTGATCCATTCTCTTGGCACTTTCTTTTCTGTATTTGCAACATCTGTAAGATTGATGAGTTTTATGTCGCATCTGTATTCAGAACCTTGAGGTCTTTCAAAAGCAACCATGTAGTCAGTTTTACCTTCAACAGCATTTCTAACTGCCATTTGACCTGCCATATATGCTTCGTTAACGTCTGTCAATGAAGCAACGTGAGCAGCACATCTTTGAAGTAAGCTGAATTCTATTGCTCTAACTTTTGTGCCGAGCTTTTCTTTTGCAATGTTTGCAAGTATTGAAGCAGCTCCACCTAATTGAGCGTGTCCGAAGGAATCTTTTGCAAGGGTTGCACCCATTTCGGCAATATATCTGCCTTGTTCATCTTTACAACCTTCAGAAACAGCAACAATAACTTTACCGTTTTCTTTATATACTCTGTTTACATCATCAAGGAATTTTTCCATGCTGAAAGGAATTTCAGGCAAGTATATCAAATCAGGACCGTTTCCTTTATATGCAGCTAAAGCAGATGCAGCAGTAAGCCAACCTGCATTTCTACCCATAACTTCCAAAATAGTTACCATACCTGTATCATAAACTCTTGCATCATGATAAACTTCCATAAATGAAGTAGCTATGTATTTTGCAGCGCTACCGTAACCTGGACAATGGTCTGTTCCCCAAAGGTCGTTGTCTATAGTCTTTGGAACTCCCATGATTCTGCACTCGTAACCAACTTTTTGCATATACTTACTTACTTTGTTACAAGTGTCCATGGAATCGTTTCCACCATTGTAGAAGAAATATCTGATGTTGTATTTTTTGAATACTTCTAGAAGTCTCTTGTAATCTGTTTCATCTTCATCAGCATTTTTAAGTTTGTATCTAACGGAACCTAATGCTGATGATGGTGTAGTTTTCAATAAATCCAATTCATATGGATCTTCTTTGCTCATGTCATAGAATTTTTCTTCTAAAACACCTTTAATTCCGTGTGCTGCTCCATAAACAGCTGTGATGCAATCTTGTTTCAATGCTTCCTGGATAACTCCGGCAGCACTAGCGTTAATAACTGATGTTGGGCCTCCGGATTGGCCGAACATACATGCTCCTTCTAAACGGCTCATACAATAACCTCCTTGAAATATATAAATAAGTTTGAATTATACCAAAACATATATATTGCTTATATGTTTAACAAAATCAACTAAAAATATAACATAATTATGTTTAAATTGCAATTGGACTTGACAAAATATTATCAATTAATTTTTAATAATACCTTGATTTTCAATTTGAATCTGATAAAATTATTATGATAAAACTTGGGAATACTAAAAAGTATAACTTTGGACGTATCATCATGTTAAGCCTTACATATACTTATTAGGCAGATGCAAATCCAAAGCATGATTTCAATTATTTTTTTAAATAATTGGTTATTACAACTAAATTCAATATAAGGAGTGGAAAATATGCCATTAGTTACAACTAAAGAAATGTTTAAAAAGGCCTATGAAGGCGGATATGCGATTGGTGCATTCAACGTTAACAACATGGAGATAATTCAGGGAATAACTGAAGCTGCAAAGGAAGTTAATGCTCCATTAATTCTTCAAGTTTCAGCAGGTGCTAGAAAGTATGCAAATCACACCTACTTAATGAAACTTATTGAAGCAGCTGAAATAGAAACAGGACTACCAATCTGCGTTCACCTTGACCATGGTGATTCTTTCGAACTCTGTAAATCATGTATAGACGGTGGATTCACATCTGTTATGATAGATGGTTCACACCTTTCTTTCGAAGAAAATATCAAATTGACAAAACAAGTTGTTGATTATGCACACGATAAAGGTGTTGTTGTTGAAGGTGAGCTTGGAAGACTTGCAGGTATAGAAGATGCTGTTAATGTATCTGAAGAAGATGCAGCATTTACAAATCCTGATGAAGTTGAAGAGTTCGTTCAAAGAACAGGTGTTGACTCTTTGGCAATAGCTATAGGAACAAGCCATGGAGCATTCAAATTTAAAGGTGAACCTCAATTAAGATTTGATATCTTGGAAGAAGTTGGAAAGAGACTTCCTGGATTCCCAATTGTATTGCACGGTGCATCATCCGTTATGCCTGAATATGTTGAAATGATCAACAACAACGGTGGTCAAATGCCTGGTGCAAAGGGTGTTCCTGAAGATATGTTAAGAAAGGCAGCAAGCATGGCTGTATGTAAGATAAACATTGACTCAGACTTGAGACTTGCTTTAACAGGAACTATCAGAAAGTATTTCAATGAAAATCCTTCACACTTTGACCCAAGACAATACCTTGGACCTGCTAGAAATGCTATAAAAGAAGTTGTAAAACACAAACTTATCCATGTATTGGGTTGTGACGGCAAGGCTTAATAATTATTTTCAGTATATAACAAAAGGTGGGGGATACCTCACCTTTTGCTATACTCACTACTTTGACTGCAGCTTTTGCTGCTATATGGATGGGAGTTTGTGCTATGGAGAACAATGGTTCTATTGACAATGGAAAGGAAAGTAAAATAAATAAGAAGGAAATAATAAGCTGGATAGAATATATACTTTCAGCTGTAGTAATTGCTTTCTTATTGACAAAGTTTGTAATATTAAATGCCTATATACCTACCGGCTCAATGGAAAATACTATTATGCCCGGAGATAGGGTATTTGCCAGCAGGTTGCATTATCGTTTTACAGAACCTCAAAGAGGAGATATTGTAGTTTTCAAATATCCTGACAATGAAGAAGTAAATTATGTAAAAAGGGTAATTGGGTTACCCGGTGAGACAGTTGAGATAAAAAACGGCGAAGTATATGTTGATGGTGTAAAGCTGGAAGAGCCATACATTAAGGAAGCAATGATAACAGAAGACCGAGGCCCTTATTATGTACCGGAAGACAGTTATTTTGTAATGGGAGATAATAGAAACAACTCAAATGACTCAAGATATTGGACCACAACGAATTTTGTACACAAGAGCAAGATTTTAGGTAAAGTTGCGTTTGAGTATTTTCCAAGATTCAAATGGCTGTGGTAGATTTAACAATAAATTGTAGAATTTCAAAAATTCTGCCTATATAAAGGTAGAGTTTTTTTTATGCCTTTTTTATTATGTATGATCTTCCTTATTAAGTGATAACGATGGGTATAATCCTTTAAATATAAGTTAATAATACCTTTTGAGGTGTTTTATATGTCAAAAAGAGTTGGAATACCCAGGGCTCTATTTTATTATCACTATTTTCCTTTATGGAAGACTTTTTTTGAGGAACTGGGAGCAGAAATTATAGTTTCAGGGAATACAACAAAGAAGATAATGGACGAAGGTTCAAAGACTTGTGTCGACGAAGCTTGTCTTCCAATAAAGATATTTTTCGGGCATGTTATTGAAATTAAGGATAAAGTGGACTATCTGTTTATACCGAGGTTTACCAGTGTTTCAAAAGGGGAATATATTTGTCCTAAGTTCGGCGGACTTCCCGATATGATTAGAAATACCCTTCCCGGTTTACCCGAAATTATCGATGTGGATGTTGACTTGTGGAAAGGAGGCAGTAATCCTCTTATTTCAGCCTTTGAAGTGGGAGGATATTTTACCGGAGACAGAAGGAAGATTCTTAAGGCCTATAATAAAGCTATGGAGAGTTTCAGGGAATTTAGGCTTGAGGTAAAGAAAGGCATACTTCCTGAGGATATTTTAAATAAAAAACTAAGAGTGATCAAGAAAAGCGATGGTCCGAGACTAAATATTGCAGTAATCGGACACAGCTACAATATATACGATAGTTATGTAAACATGGATATGGTAAATAAACTTAAAAATAACGGTGTAAACATATTAACCATTGATATGGTGGATAGCAGTGTAATAAAAGAAAAAGTTAAAACCTTATCAAAGAAGATGTTTTGGAATTACGGTACCAGAGCTATAGGCAGTGCTCTGCATTTTTTGGACCGGGAAGATATAGACGGAATTATTTATTTAATGAGTTTTGGATGTGGAATAGATTCCTTTGTCGGTGACCTCATTGAGAGAAGGGTGAGAAGGAAAAAAGATTTACCTTTTATAGTTCTTACCATTGATGAACATTCGGGAGAAGCAGGAATGGATACAAGAATTGAAGCATTTATTGACATGATTAGATGGAGGAATAAAGGTGAAAGTAACGTTTCCGCACATGGGTAATACATTTATTACGGCTAAGGCTTTACTGGACGATATTGGGCTAGAATACATAATACCGCCGTATAACAATAAGAGAACTTTGGAGATAGGTACCAAGTATGCACCGGAAATGGCGTGTATTCCTTTAAAAATTAATCTGGGTAACTATATACAAGCCTATGAATTAGGGGCAGACACTATTCTAATAACCGGAGGACGAGGCCCCTGCAGATTTGGCTACTATTGTGAGATGAGCAGAGAGATACTTGCTGACGCCAATTACGATATGGATGTTATCACTATTGACGGCCCCAATGGAGATATAAAAAAGTTTCTGGAGAAAATTAAAAAATTGAGTGGGGGCTTTAATATTTACAAGATCCTTAGAGTTATAAAAAACACTACAATTGTTGCAAAAAGAGTGGATGAGCTGGAGAAACTGACTTTTAAAATAAGACCCAGAGAGCTGAAGAAAGGCACCACCGACAAGGTTTATAAAGATTTTTTAAATAAAGTAAAGAATGTGAAAGGCTCCGGTGAAATTTTAAAACTTATAGAAGAGACAGAGAAGAAACTTTTGGAGATTGAGATAGATAAAGATTTTGTTCCTTTAAGGGTTGGAATAGTGGGTGAAATATATACAACCATAGACCCTTTTGCAAACTTTTATATAGAGTCAAGGCTTGGCAATATGGGAATTGAGGTGGATAGGGCCGTAACCGTAAGCGGTTGGATAATTGAGCATATGCTGAAAAATATTTTGCCTGTAAAAAAAGATATTCAATATAAAGAGGCTGCAAAGCCCTATTTAGGCAGGATGATTGGTGGACATGCCCAGGAGACTATAGGCAATACTGTTCTATATGCTAAGAAAGGCTATGACGGCATTATTCAGATTTATCCTTTAACTTGTATGCCGGAAATTGTCGCCCAAAGCATACTGCCTTCTATAGAGAAGGATTACGATATTCCAATTCTTACGCTGATTATTGATGAAATGACCGGTGAAGCAGGCTATATGACAAGGATAGAAGCCTTTGTAGATTTGCTTAACAAGAGAAGGGAGAGAGTGGAAAATGGGAAAAACATCGCTTTATCTTGGAGTTGATGTAGGTTCAGTCAGTACAAACCTTGTGCTTGTAGATGATGAAAACCAAGTGGTAGAGAAGCTTTATTTAAGAACAAGCGGTCAGCCTATAAATGCTTTAAGAACAGGCATGAAAATGCTTTCCGATAAATATGGCCAAAACACGGTAATAAGGGGAGTAGGTACGACGGGAAGCGGAAGGCAGCTGGCTAGTGTTATTATAGGAGCTGATATAGTAAAAAATGAAATTACTACCCATGCCGTTGCAGCACAGATGCTTGTACCCAATGTCAGAACTATTCTCGAAATTGGAGGGCAGGATTCAAAAATTATTATACTTAAGAACGGAGTTGTATATGATTTTGGAATGAACACCGTTTGTGCGGCCGGTACCGGTTCCTTTTTGGACCGTCAGGCGGCAAGACTTGAAATTCCCATTGAAGAATTCGGTTCTTATGCACTAAAGTCAAAGTCGCCGGTTAGAATAGCCGGAAGATGTGCGGTTTTTGCCGAGTCGGATATGATTCATAAGCAGCAGACAGGACACAGCATTGAAGATATAATAAATGGTCTGTGTGAAGCTTTGGTGAGAAACTTTTTAAATAACCTTGCCAAAGGAAAGGAGTTGGAAGACACCATTGTATTCCAGGGCGGAGTAGCAGCCAATGTAGGAATTGTTGCTGCCTTTGAGAGAGCCATAGGTAAGAAAATAGTAATTCCAAAATACCATGATGTAATGGGTGCCTATGGTGCAGCGCTGATTGCAAAAGAGAAGATGGAAAAAGCATCTCAACCTTCAAATTTCTACGGCTTTGAAGTGGCAGAAAATGAGTATAAAGCTAAAAGTATCGAGTGTAATGACTGTTCCAACTTGTGCGAAGTCATTGAAATTACTTCTAACGATGAGGCTCTTGCCCGTTGGGGTGACCGGTGCGGTAAGTGGTCGTCCACTCTTAAGAAAGAGAGCGTTGGATAGACTTGAAAAATTATGACAAGTAGAAAAACCCGGTGAGAAATATTTCACCGGGTTCTTGAATAAAGAAATATCATCTAAACTTAAATTCAAGCAGTATTATATTTTGGGTACTTGAAATTTTTATTCAATCTGTAAATAGTCTAAGAAAGCATCCCAAGTTCCATTATCAGCAGTTACAATGAGTTCTACTGTATGATTTCCGGTTCCATGACTTACATTTTTTATGGTGTATACTGCAGGATAGCTTCCGCCGTAGTAGAAAGTTCCCTTATACTGTCCATCGATTCTTAAATCTACTCTAGCCATGTTTTGATTGTTTGAACAACCACGGAGTGCAAAAGAACTAGTGGCTGATGTAAAGTTATGAGTAAATTTAACGGAATCATTGTTAGCATACAGAGCTACTCCAGAGAATGGATTGCTGATATTGCCGGTATATTGCCCGCTCTTGGTCATATTTTCACATTGTATAATTACAGGCCCACTTCCGGTATTACCTGTATTGCCATTATTACCTGTATTTCCGCTATTACCACCAGTATTACCATCGGTACCGGTATTGCCTCCAAATACGAAGGAGTCAATATTTACAGGTCCATTGAAGCACAGGTACAGATCTTTTACATCGGATGCACCGCTAACAGTAGTGGATAATTCTTTGTAAGAATCCCATCCTCCTGTAGATGCTACTTTTAATGAACCTATAAGTGTACCGGTAGGTCCACCCAATCTTAATTCAATAGTTGTACTGGAGTCACCGCCATAGGCTACACGAGCTTTGAAAGAAGTAGCTCCGGAACCGAAGTTGACCTTATTAAATGTAAGGTAATCTCCGTTTTCGATATATCCCATACCGCTTCCGCCATTAGCAGTTCCAATTACTTTTGCTGTTGAAGAATTGGTACTATTGTATTTTTCGGCTTCTAATGTAGTAAAGGCACTTTGCTCTGTTACGGGTGATCCTGGATTTCCATTGTTGCCGCCAGTGTTACCGGATCCTTGTCCGCCGATATTAATATTCATTTTTGTCATTTCTGCTCTACCGCTGCTTTGATATCCTTCAACAACCATGGAAACTTCATACAACTTACCCATTCTCATGCCTTTGGATTCCCAAGCTCTAAAGTGTTCATGGACGGATATGGTTCCACTTGTACGTTTTACTGTACGAACACTCCAATACTGTTGGAAAGTTTTGTCGCCTTCAATGGAAGGCTGATTATATCTTGTAGTTTCATAAATTTCATATGTACCGCCATCGACGGTAATGTAGCCCTTTGGACTGTTGCTTCCTGGTGGCTTCCAAGTACCGTAGCTTTCGATGATGTAATATTCTACAAGCGGATTTTGCGTCCATCCATAGACAGAAAGATAAGAGTTACCGTTTGGTTGATAATTACATGCGTAATCAATAGTTATATTTCCGTATTGCTGATATGTTTGAGTTGATCCGAGTTTTTTACCTGTGCGGAATAAGATATTGTTGATATTGCTCCAAGAGCAAGTAAAGGTTCCGCCGCCGGTGAGAGTCATTGTTCCATTACCGTAGTCTTTCCAGTATTCATAGTCATAGCCGTCATGATTTCCGGTGGCATTTGATGTGAGCGTTATTGCAGCTTGTACATTTGCAGGGAACAAGCTTAGCAAAAAGATGAGGCACACTGCTGTCGAGAAAATTAGCTTCGACCTTTGTCTCATTGACATTCTCCTTCCCTTTTTTAATTTAGCTTTGTAGTTTGGTGTTTTTTTGTAAAAGTTTATCATAAAACTTTGATTATTCTTAACAAATAAAGTTATTACTATATTAGTTCTCTACAAAGATTAAAACGTTAATTGCTGTTTTATTTGTGCGCTTGCAAAAAATAACAAAATATATAAGCCTCTTAAAATTTGCTTTAAGAGCACTAAAGTTTAAAGCCTTATAAAGTAAGTATTATAAGACAATTTTTATGAAAAAATTTTGATTATCTTTGGTGGAGTTTGCTGGTTCTGATTGCAATTCACAATGATATGTATAATTGATAGGAATAAGTACTACTACAATATTTCATTATTTCCAATAAAAAAGTTGACAATAACCCAGTTGCTGACCTGAGAAACTCCGCAATTTTGTAAATATTAATAATAACTTGTCGAAATAATATAATGAATTATATTTATTGCAAAATTTAAGAGTGGTATTAATTGCTTAAACTACGTAATTATGATGGGCTCTTGAAAAATAAAAATTGTATCTATTAATATGGTAATATAAAAATAGTGTCTTTGTCAACGGTAAATATACATATGCCTTTTCGACCATAAATTGAAAGAAAATTATTTGAGTAAAATAATATAGACTGTAAAGATATACAAAAAACTCCGAAGATGTTGTAAAATTATTACCGTCTCAGGCGGGCTGTTTTGCTATATAACTGCTTAACCTGAGAACAGTACTTTGAATATATCTTCGGAGTTCTTATGTTATTCGACTTAAATTAATCGCAATTTAGCATGGAATCGTAGAAATTGGTATAGTCGCTGCGATTTTCGGCAATAAAGCTTATTGCAGATCTAGGGTGTTGATTAAACTGCCCTGTGATCATATAAGGTATATCAAAGCCCCAGCTTACTTCACTTCTTAAAGCCGGGATATGTTTTTCTATACATTCCAAAATAGGCCTTAGATGGTATTTGGGATTTTTCAAGAAGCCTAAAATCAGTTCCATAGGGCAGTTTCCGGCACCACGACCAAGACCTGCAATGGTTGCATCCACATAACTTGTTCCAAGGATTATGGCTTCAATGGTATTGGCATAGGCAAGCTGCTGGTTGTTGTGGGCATGTATACCCAATTTCTTACCCGACTCTTGGGCATACCTGAGATATTTTGCTGTAAGATATTGAATGTCTTCAGAGTAAAGGGAACCGAAACTGTCAACAATGTAAATAACATCTACTTCAGTTTTTGAGAGAATTTCCAAAGCCTCGTCCAAATCCCTTTCCCTAAGTTGCGATACAGCCATGATATTTATAGTAGTTTCATAACCTTTATCATGAGCATCTTTTATCATGTCAACAGCAGTAGGTATTTGATGTACATAGGTTGCAACCCTAACCATGTCAATTATACTTTCACTCTTTGGAAGTATATCCTTATGATAATCGGTGCGTTCAGCATCAGCCATGACAGACAGTTTTAGCGGAGAGTCATTATCCCCTATGACTCTTCTTATATCTTCTTCATCACAGAACTTCCATACTCCAAATTCATCTTTGGATGCAATTTTTTTTGAGGCCTTATACCCCAGTTCCATGTAGTCAACACCAGCTTCAATACATGCTTTGTAAACTGCTCTAACAAAATCATCATTAAATTTGAACTTATTGATTAGTCCACCGTCCCTGATGGTGCAGTCTAAAACCCTAACATCAGGCCTATAGGTCATCCAAGTTCCCTTCTTGGAAATTATTTTGTTTGTTGTTTCCGTTTGATTCATTTAAACCATCCTTTCAATTCCTTTCAATATTGTATAGTGCATTACTAAAGGCAGCAAAATGTAAAGGTGGTTTTTCTTCTATGTAAGAAATCAAAACTAAATCTTTATGGGTATAGGAAATATAACCACCTAAAGTTACCGGCCCTTACGTAATAGAAATTAAAGCTATTACGAAGGAGTGGAACATTTCGCAGCTCTTAAGTGATGCTGTTAAATTGTCGGTTTGTATTGATGGAAACGGAGAACAAACATCATAAATGAATTGGATAGTTTGTATGAATTTTTACTTCTACCGTTCCTACCATACTACCATTCTACGTATCCTATTTTACCAAAAAATTTACAAAATGCAAAATATTTTTTAATTTTTTTTAGATAACGAACTTAGCGCAATATAGAATAGAGTTAATTGGAATACTTTAAAAAAGTTATTTGCTTTGAAAGGTAAAATTGTATAAAGTTAATTTGTAATAACCTTATTCGATAAAATATAAAAGAATGTATGCTCATTACGACAAATAGATAACAATAATACCAGCAGAAAAATAAGGAGATGATTGATAAAAAATGAAAGATTATTTTGTTGACCTTCATGTGCATATAGGCAGATCTTCTAACGGAAATGAAATTAAAAGGGCGACTTCAAAAAATCTAACCTTTGAAAATATAGCTTTTGACGCCTTCTATAGAAAAGGTATAGATGTAATTGGCGTTGTTGATACAATATCACCTTATGTTCTTGAAGATATAGATAAACTTATCGATAAAGGAGAACTTCGCCAACTGGAAGAGGGAGGGATGAAATACAGAGAAGGACTGACTATATTACTTGGAGCGGAGATAGAAACTCATGAGAATAAGGGGGCAGTGCCCACTCTCTATGTTTCTTTCCAACATTGAGGGAAATTAAAAACTTTTCTGAAGAGATGTGCAAGCATGTAAAGAACATACATCTGTGTTCGTACATGAGCAGGCTTACTGCCCAGGAGTTGTTTGATATTGTAGACAGCTATGGCGGTATTTTAATACCTGCCCATGTTTTTACCCCTCACAAGAGTTTTTATGGGAATTGCTGTGACAGTTTGCTGGAGGTTTTTAGTCCAGGTGCTTTTGACAAAATTCCTGCTGTGGAATTAGGTCTAAGTGCCGATTCTATGATGGCAAGTCAGCTTAGTGAACTTGATAAAAAGGCATTTATAAGTAATTCCGATGCTCACTCCCTTATAAAAATGGGACGAGAGTATAATATTTTTAAAATGGAGGCTGCAAACTACGATGAGGTGCTGAAAGCCCTCAAAGGAGTTGATGGGAGAAGAGTGCAGGCAAACTATGGACTGGATCCCAAGCTGGGAAAATACCACAGAACCTACTGCCTGGTTTGTGACAGAGTTGTTGAAGGCCAACCGCCAATATTAAAGTGTCCGGTTTCCGACAGGCACAATGTTGTTGTAGGAGTAAAAGACAGGCTTGAGGTCATAAAAGATAGAAAGGAAGCAAAGATGGAAGGAAGGGCACCCTATAACTATCAAATACCGTTGGACTTTCTACCGGGTGTGGGACCTAAAACTATAGACAAGTTAATAAAACATTTTGGCAGTGAGATGAAAATTTTGCATGAAGCAACCTTTGATGAATTGATTCAGGTTGTCAAAGAAGATGTGGCTAATAGCATTATCCTTGCAAGGCAGGGAATGCTGTCCATTAAGGCAGGTGGAGGAGGAGTTTACGGGAAGATTGAAAAATAGATTGAGATTTGTCTAAATTGAGCTATACACATTTTGATTATTAATAAACAAACAAAAAGAGTGCTGCAAACTTTCTCGAAATAAGTTTGACAGCACTCTTTTAAGTTAAAATTTGCTTATTGGACTATCCAGCGGATTAATCCCATATCAAACGGATTTATTACATCGGGATGATAAGGTATTACTCTAAAGGTATAACCGTATTCTCCGCCTTCAAACAGTTTAATATTTGCTGAATAAATATAAGTACCTTCTTCGGTTTTTCCTTCCAAATTCATATCAATTATTTCAGGATCTTCAATGTTGTTATCTTTGCCTATTCCGCCATAATATATCTGCACTTTAACACTGGAAGGATCTAAACCGCCAAGATAAACGGTGGCATTTATTTTGATATTTTCACCGGATGTAGAATTCATTTCCTTAAGTTGATTAGCTGATTTATCAGCCAGTATCTGTACTTGAGGCCAGAGTTGTTCCACATGTGACTTCCAATCGGACAGATTAATAGAGAACTGATAATTGCTAGCCATATCTTTGTCAACTCTGTTCATGGAAGTCAAATAGTATTTTGTGGTGTAATCCTGAACCATTCTATGGGTGCTGAATAATGCTGCATTGGATTTTATAGACTCTTTCATAATAGCTACCCATTTTTCGGGAATTCCCTTTTCATTGCGATCGAAGAAAAGGGGAATAATTTCTTTTTCAAGGGTATTATAAATGGATTCACTGTCAGCATTGTCCTGATAGTGCTCATTATCATAGAAGGTGTCATCACCGATACACCAGCCGTTTTTACCGTTGTATCCTTCACACCACCAACCGTCCAATACACTGAAGTTTATGATACCGTTTATACAAACTTTCTGGCCGCTTGTTCCGCTGGCTTCAAGAGGTCTTCTAGGGTTGTTGAGCCAGACGTCAACTCCTTGTACCATATTTCTTGCAAGAGTCATATTATAGTTTTCAACCAGGATAACTTTTCCTACAAATCCTTCCTGCTTTGCAATATCATTAATATGTTTTATAATTTCATGAGCCGGACCGTCAGCAGGATGAGCTTTACCGGCAAAGATTATTTGCATTGGTTTTTCCGGGTCATTAAGTAATTTTTGGATTCTTGCTAAATTTCTAAATATCAAATTAGCCCTTTTGTAAGTCGCAAATCTTCTAGCAAAGCCTATTGTAAGAGCATTTGAGTCCAGTAATGTATCAACTTCTCTGATTCTTTCGATGGATTCACCGTTTGCAGCCCTTTGCTGTTTTAGTTTTTCCCTTATATACCCGATCATTTTGGTCTTTAGAACACAGTGAGTTTTCCAAAGCTCTTCATCGGGAATTTTATCCACTGCTTCCCATATTTTTGGATCGTGTAAATTCTCATGCCAGTTTTTATCAAAATACTTGTCGTATAAGAACTTGATACTTGGAGACAGCCATGTAAGAGTATGGATACCATTGGTAATATGACCGATAGGCACTTCATCCTCAGGTATACCGGGCCATACATTTTGGAATATATTTCTCGATACTGCACCGTGAAGTTCACTAACTCCGTTTTTCTGCCCTGCAAGGGTCAATGCAAGAACGGTCATATTAAAGTTCTGATGATCTCCTATTTTTAAGCCGAGATCAAGAAACTCATGACGATTTATTCCCAAGGATGGCCAGTAGTTGCCGAAATACCTATCTATCATTTCGAGAGGAAATACGTCATTGCCTGCAGGCACCGGAGTATGGGTTGTAAATATCAATGAAGAGGCAACAACTTCCTTTGCATGCTTAAAGGACAATTTTTTCTCTTGTACCAGTTTTCTTATCAATTCTAGGCCTAAAAAGGCAGAGTGTCCTTCATTCATATGGTATACAGTAGCTTTTATATTTAAAGCATCCAGAACTCTTGCTCCGCCTATGCCGAGAAAGATTTCTTGCTGTATTCTTGTCTCCTTATTTCCGCCGTATAATCTTGCAGTTAAGGTTCTGTCATGGGGACTGTTTTGCTCAATATCAGTATCCATTAAGTATAAATTAACACGTCCGATTTGTACTTGCCAAACTCTTGCGTATACAACTCTACCGGGAAGTTCTACGCTTATTATAACTTGTTCTCCGTTTTGGTTCAGAGCAGGTTTCACTGGAAGATTGGAAATGTTCAAGTCGTTATATATAGTTTCCTGCCAACCTTCGCTGTTTATATGCTGGCTGAAGTAGCCTTGCTTGTAGAAAAGCCCAATGGCAGTAAACGGTATTCCAAGATCGCTGGCAGATTTACAATGATCTCCGGAAAGAACACCTAAGCCACCCGAATATACGGGGAGAACTTCATTAAGGCCATACTCGGCGGAGAAATACGCAATCATATGATCTTTCTTATCGGGATAATTTCTGGAGAACCAAGTATCGGTCTCTTGCATATATGAATCAAATTTTTGAACAACCTTATTATACCTTTCCATGTAATCGGGATCATTAATTTTTTCCTCTAGTTTTTTCTGGCTAACTTCTCTTAGAAATCTTACAGGATTTTTTTCGACTTTTTCCCATAGAGCAAGGTCAATTTCTCTATATAAGTCAATTGCGTCGGAATTCCAGGACCACCATAGATTATAGGCGATGTCCTTTAATCTTGATAATTCTTTTGGTATTACTGCTGTTACGTTTATTTTCCCAAATAGATACATAGGCACCCTCCATTTGATTATATGCTATATTTTATCCTTTTTTTTATAATAAATAACATCATTATTTTATTACGTTCTTGCTGAAAAAAATGCTATATATTTCTTTGGCACCAGACCCGATTACAAAAAATATGTGATATTTGATATTTATAAATATCTATACAAGGATTAATGAGATTGCTCTACAAAAAAACAAATCTCACAAGCTCCTGTTGATAATGAAAAAAGGAGGCTAGCGTATTTTAATATAAACAGCTGTAAATTATAAACGGATAAAGACTATTTTTTAAACATTTAAACTGTCACTTTAATGTTATTAATTATTATTAATTTTACAATGCTAAAAACAACAAGCAGAAGTAAAAAAATTGCAAAAAACACAGACAAAATTTTGGATAAGATTACCTGAATTCTTATCCAAAATAATATCATAAAATTTAACTAATTGGTAGTAGTTTTTTAAAAAATTTATTTAATTTATATTATTTTGCTTAAATTTTTCTGTAAAAATAGTATTCTGTATTTTAGGTATAATGCCTGTTATAGAAGTTAAAAAGCTTCAAAATCAAAATTTTTTTCTCTAAAAAATTTTTTTCATAAGTTTAATATAAAAAGCTTTTAATAATTTATATTATGAAGAACTAGGGATATTTGATTTATATAGACTAAATCCATTAAGTTCGTCTTTAATTAAACAAGATCTTCCTTTAAGAATTATATAAATTGATAATATTATATCACCAATAGAACCGGCCATATTAATAAGTATTGCCAACAAAAGAAAAGGTATGTAATTAGTAAAAAAGCAGGCTGCAATAAATAGTATTACAGATATAAAGAATAAAGGAAACAACATGATTACGGTTATTTGATTAAACGTGAACAAGTTTCCTGAAACATCCGTTATGTATATGCAAAAGTATTTGTATCCTAATTTTAATTTTGCACCAAACATTTTATATGCAAAAGCATGCATACCTTCGTGAGCAAATACAATTACTATAGGTATGGATAATGAAAGTAACATATGGCTTTTTACCAATGTAAAAAGTCTGTCTGGGGTAAAATCCAATATTATCAACCCAGCAATAAAAATTGATATTGACATTATATTAAATATAAAATATTTTGTTCTATTTAGTTTGAATTCTGCTACTTTAGTCATTGGCAACACAATCCTTTTTATTAGATATTCAATACCTATAGTTGGCAAAAAATTCGAAATTTATACATTTTGAAGATGTTTAATTCAGTTTGCATATGTTTTTCTGAGAGTATTTTTGGTTGATTTTGGAAGTTTTGTAGAGATGAAAATATTACTATACTAAAATTAAGTATTTTGAAAAAAATAAGACTATGGTGAAAAGATTTGTTATTTATGGTTTCGTAGGGTGGATAATAGAAATATTTTGGACAGGAATGCATTCATTGATTACAGGTGATCTGACCCTACAGGGATATACAAATCTCTGGATGTTTTTCATATATGGATGTGCTGTGTTTCTAGAACCCATTCATGATATACTAAGTAGTTGGAGGTGGATGATCAGAGGACTGTTGTGGGTTGTGATTATATGGGGTATAGAATATACAAGCGGTTTGATTTTGCATAATCTGTTAGGTGTATACCCTTGGTATTATACAGGTCCCTTTGCAATTGATAATCTGGTGAGAATAGATTATGCTCCCGCATGGTTTGTTGCCGGTTTGCTGTTTGAACGATTACACAATGCTTTGGATGCTATGCAAATAACTTGACAAATTTTTGTACTCCTTTTATTTAGCTATGGTTGAATTGGGAACCATAGCTAATTATTGCGTATAATTACAAAACTTTAAAATCAAAATATTGAAGTTTTAAAAATTTCCAGCTATAATTGTCCTATACCCATACCGAGTATAGGAGGAATGATTGTGGGAAGCAATACTCCAGATATAGAACAAACAGTGTCAAAGGAGGAGGTTCTTAAAAGGTTAAGAAGAATTGAGGGTCAAATAAAAGGGATACAAAAAATGGTTGATGAAGATAAACAGTGCGTAGACATTCTAACTCAGGTTGCAGCAGCGAGAGCTGCGATAAACAAAGTTGGCAGTTTGATTCTTCAAAGGTATTCTAAGACTTGTTTGCAAAAGATTTTGAAAGAGGATAGTGAGGAAGCGGCTCTTGAGGAACTCCTTGATACAATACAAAAATTTTTGAGATTTGTAGATTAATGTTTCCATGATTTTAATATGGGTAGATATATATTATTAGTTTACAATATTTAAATTTTAAAATTATTTAGCTGAAGTCTTGAGAATCGAATTTTTTAAAACGTATTAGTATAAATGTAACGGAGAAAAATAATAACCAGTTAGGAGGATGAATTATGGCAAGTGAGAAGGTAATAATTATTAACAAGGATAATTTTGAACAGGAAGTTTTGAAATCTGACAAGGCAGTTTTAGTAGATTTTTGGGCGCCATGGTGTGGACCCTGCAGAGCTGTAGGGCCAATAGTGGATGAACTGGCAAATGAATATGAAGGAAAAGCTAAAATATCAAAAATAAATGTAGACGATGAAGGGGAATTGGCTGCTAAGTTCAGAGTTATGAGTATCCCTACAATTATGATATTTAAAAACGGTGAGGTAGTGGAAAGAGTTATTGGTGCAAGATCGAAATCTGAACTGATTTCTCTTTTGGATAAACATATATAGACTTATTTTGTACCAAAGAGAGTAATATTGCGAACTTGATGGTTCACAATTCATTAAACAATAAAACTGCTATCGGTTATAATGAAAATAAAACCGTAAGGCAGTTTTGTTTTGTTCAAAAACCTTAATGTTTTTTTTGGAAAAAAGGAGGAATTTGATATATAATATTGAATATATAAATTGAAGGGCTATAAGGTTGCTTTAAAAAATGCAAAGTAAAGTATTTTTAAAGACTTTAATAATTTTTTATAAAAAATAGGAGGAACCAAAATGGCTGGAGAAAAAAGGTTTGGAACGTCTCTTTTTGGTTTTAAAAAGTCCGATGTTAATTCATACATTGAAAAGATTCTTAGAGAATTTGATGATAAACTTAAAGATAAAGAAAATGAAATAGCGGAATTAAAGAATCAGTGCAGGGAATTTCGTATTAAATACGAAGATATTGCCAGAAAGACAGAGCGGGCGGGTGAAGATAGAGCAAAGATTGCTGATGTTCTTATAAAAGCTCAGGAAAAAGCTGAGGCAATAATAGAGGAAGCGAAAAATCAATCTTTGGAAGAAAGAAAGAAGCTTTCTGCTTTAACTGAAAAAGAAAGAGAAAAATTAGTAGATATTAAGCAAGAAATTAAATCTTTGAAGCAGGATCTTACAAGAGTTCTCAAAAAATATGAAGAAGAACTGGACAAGGTACTTGAGTCGGCTGAGGAAATATCTGTTGCCAATGACAATTATGACAATGATAAAGATAGCAGTTCCGAGAAGAGTGTAGACGAAGAGACTGTAGAACTTCTATCTGAGATTATGGAAGGGTTTACAAAAAAGGTTTCATCAGAGGAAAATAGGTAAAAGGATTAGAAAGTTTAAGATTTTATAAGATATCTCTGGAAAATTTAAAATTATATTGTATTGCAATATTTTATCTAGTATAATTATTACTAATAATTTAATAAAAGAATACAATGATTGGGAAGAATACATATTCTATCTTTTTTCAAAAATGTTTTTTATATATTGAAACCAAGCCAATCGAGAATTTTATATTATACTATTGAGTCGTATAGTAGAGGATGGCGTTTCCTTACATTATAAAATATCAGTATTAATTTGAAACTTTTTAAGCTTGTTAAATTTAAATTAATACTGAATACAGGGAACACCATTAAGGTGTTAATTAGGGTGGTAAAGCAAACGCTTCTTCGTCCCGTTCAGGGGTGAAGGAGTTTTTTGTATATAAAGTTATATTATATAGACCCAATATATTAATAAATATTATATTATAATATATTATAGCTTATCGAGGAGGAGACTTTTATTATGGAAGAAATTTTAGAGATTTTAGAAAAGAATAGTAAAGCAACATGCGAAGAAATAGCGGTTATGTTGAATAAAAATGTTGAAGAAGTTAGGGAAGCAATAAAGAAATACGAAGATGAGGGTATTATTTTAGGATATACATCAATGATCAACTGGGAAAAGACCTCAAAAGAAAGTGTAATAGCTTTAATAGAAGTAAAGGTTACTCCTCAGAGGGGACAGGGGTTTGATAAGGTTGCAGAGCGTATTTATAAATTTCCTGAGGTAAAAGCATGTTATTTAATGTCCGGTGGTTTTGACTTGACTGTAATTGTAGAAGGAAAGACAATGAAGGAAGTGGCTTTATTTGTTGCAGAAAAATTATCTCCTTTAGAATCGGTTCTCAGCACATCCACTCATTTTGTATTAAAAAAATATAAGGATAACGGAGTTGTATTTGAAAAGGACTATAAGGACGACAGGGAGGCAGTTGTATTATGAACATAAGGGATATGCTGGTGCCGTCAGTCCGGGATTTGCCTCCTTCGGGGATCAGGAAATTTTTTGATTTGGCAAATGAAATGAAAGATGCCATATCTTTGAGTATTGGAGAGCCGGATTTTGTTACGCCATGGCGTATAAGGGAAGCAGGTATATATTCACTGGAGAAGGGGCATACCCATTATTCGCCTAATTCCGGATTTATGGAACTCCGTGAAGAAATATGCAGATATTTAAAGCGAAGATATAATTTGGATTACTGTCCAAAAACCCAGGTTATTGCTACTGTAGGTGGAAGTGAGGCCATAGACCTTGCTTTGAGAGCCCTTGTCGGACCGGGAGATGAGGTTATACTTCCGGAACCCAGTTTTGTAGCTTACAAAGCTTGTATACGTTTAACTGGGGCTACACCGGTAATAGTCAATTTGAGAGCAGAAGACCAGTTCAAACTTACCCCCGAACTTTTGGAAAAGGCCATAACTCCAAAAACTAAAGTGCTTATTTTACCATTCCCCAATAACCCTACCGGTGCTATAATGACAAAGGAAGACCTTGATAAGATTGTTGAAGTATTGAAAGATAGAGACATAATAGTACTTTCCGATGAAATATACTCGGAACTTACATATGAAAGTGAGCATATTTCCATAGCAAGTTATCCCGAAATGAAGGATAAAACCGTATATATAAACGGTTTTTCCAAGGCATATGCCATGACAGGATGGAGACTGGGGTATGCTTTAGGGCATCCTGATTTAATTGCTGCTATGTATAAGATACACCAATATGCAATAATGTGTTCTCCCACAACTGCCCAATATGCAGCTATAGAAGCCCTTAGAAACGGTGATGAAGATGTTCAGGTTATGAGAAGGGAATATAATAGAAGAAGGAGAGTCATGCTTGATGGATTTAGAAATGCTGGGCTTGAATGCTTTGAACCTTTCGGTGCATTTTATTTGTTTCCAAGCATAAAATCTACCAATATGAGCTCCAATGAGTTTTGTGAGACTTTGTTAATGGAAGAAAAAGTGGCTGTTGTACCGGGAGTTGCTTTTGGTGATTGTGGTGAAGGATTTGTAAGAGTATGTTATTCAAATTCCATGGAAAATATAGTTGAGGCTTTAAAAAGGATAAAGAGTTTTGTGGAAAGACATAGGTGATGAAGATAAAATGTATAAAATGATAGCTATAGATCTTGATGGTACACTGCTTAATTCGAATAAGGAAATCTCGCAAGAGAATAAGAAATATATAAAGTATGCAATGGAAAAGGGAATAAAAGTTTTAATTTGCTCCGGCAGGATTTACACCGGAGCAAAAGTATTTGCAGAACAGTTGTCTGTGGAAGGACCGATGGTAGTTTGTAATGGCGCAATGATAAGAGACGTTAAAACCGGTGAAACCTATTATTCAAATATGCTTTCTAAGGAAGACTGTATAAAGGTTGTAGACTTACTGCACAAAGAGGGGATTTATTTTCATACCTACATTGATGATATTATGTATGCTGAAAAGCTTGATTATGCAGCATTATATTATATGATAAAGAGTAAGGATTTAAGTAGCGATTTCCGCATTGATGTGAAAGTGGTTGAGTCGGTAAAGGATATAGTAGTTAAAAGTTCTGAGAATCCTGCTAAAATTGTTGTTATGTCCTCTAAGTTGGAGGAGCTGTTAAGAGTTAGAAAATTTGTAGAGGACATCAGTACTATAGAGGTGGTTAGCTCAAATTATGATAATTTTGAGGTTTTGAACCGAGGGGTAAGTAAGGGAAAAGCTTTAGAAATTATTTCCCGGAAATTTTCAATTAAACGAGAAGAAATTATAGCTATTGGAGATAATGAGAATGACTGTTCAATGCTTGAATATGCCGGATTAAGTATAGCAATGGGAAATGCTGAGGATAAGGTGAAAAATATTTGTGATTTTGTTGTTCCTTCCAATGATGAAGACGGTGTTGCTTATGCCATAAAAAAATTCGTACTATAACTAACTATAGTACGAATTTTTTGTATATATAAAATTGTGCAGGATGACTAATAAATTGTAGCGCTACAGTTTATAGCTTGTAATTTAATTTTATGTATAATCAAATTACAAGGAATAATAATAATCTGTTCTAGTGCTTAATTGAAGCTTCATGTAAAGAACTATAAGATCATCAAGTTCTTGGCTGGTAGCTAAAATTTCGCAGCCATCACCATGGTCCATAACATTATATAACTTTTCTCTAAGATTTTCAATTCTAGTCAAGGCATCGACCTCCACAAAAACTTTTATTGATTTTATAAAGCATGGCCATGCTTTTTTATATATTTAAAACAAAAACTTGTATATTAGCAATTCCCTATGATAAAATTAATTTAAATAAATTAAAAATAAATTTTGCAAAGCATTTCCTTTATCTACAACTTTTATACATATTTTATAGCAACATTTTGTTGCTGTCAATAAAAAATGCAAAAATTTGTAATCAAGATGTTGCATTATCATCGATTTATATGTAAAATAAACTAAAATTGATTTTTCGGGGTGGAAAAAATGTCTTTTGCGTCAATGCTTAAACAACTTAGAGAACAAAGTCGGTTATCCCAGAAAGATATAGCTGACTATTTAGGCATTAC
>Ga0134092_1000219_pt1 | contig 60188 bp, 50 predicted proteins | sample 3_6taG_FD_94454 | JGI IMG/M metagenome (GOLD analysis project Ga0134092, IMG submission 94454) | Switchgrass degrading microbial communities from high solid loading bioreactors in New Hampshire, USA - 3_6_20_6_A3 metaG | ecosystem: Engineered > Bioreactor > Semi-continuous > Anaerobic >... | reverse complement strand
GACAATGTTCATATTGTCAGATGCTGAGGATATAAAAATAATGGGTACTTTTGAAAGTTTGCGAATTTCACTGCACCAATAGTAACCGTTGTAAAAGGGCAGTGATATATCCAAAAGAACCAAGTGAGGAGAATAGGATACAAACACCTTCATGACATCACGAAAGTCTGTAACACATAAGGCGTCGTAATTCCATGATTCTATGGCATTTTTAATGGCTTTTGCAATTGTTTCATCATCTTCAATAATCAATATCTTATACATTTTTATTACCCCTACTAGTTTATATAATATAGTTCCTAAAATAGTGGGAAAATCGGCTGCTGTAGAACAGAGAACCGTCCCTTAAATTGCAAATTGGCTGTTATACAAATTGGCGTAAAAGCCTTGCTTTTCAAGTAATTCCTCATGGGTACCCTGTTCGATAATATCACCGTCTTTCATAACAAGGATAATATCGGATTCTCTAATGGTGGACAGACGGTGGGCAACAATGAAGCTGGTCCGACCTTGCATAAGTCTTGCAAAGGCCTCCTGAATTTTAATTTCAGTACGGGTATCAATGGATGATGTCGCTTCATCCAAAATCAGCATGGGAGGTAAACAGAGCATAACCCGGGTAATGCTGAGCAATTGCTTCTGTCCCTGGGATAGACTTCCTCCATCTTCACCGATGATGGTGTCATAACCCTCAGGAAGTCTCTTAATAAAACTATGGGCATGGGAAGCTTTTGCCGCAGCAATGATTTCTTCATCGGTTGCATCGGGTTTACCCATTGTAATGTTTTCCCTTATTGTCCCGGATTTCAGCCATGTATCCTGCAATACCATACCGTAGTTTGCCCTTAAACTCTTTCTAGTTATGTCACGAATATCTATGCCTTCGACTTTTATACTGCCGGAATTAACGTCATAAAAACGCATCAGGAGGTTGATGACGGTGGTTTTACCGCAGCCGGTCGGTCCGACGATAGCTACGCGCTGGCCGGGTTTTACTTTCAGATTAAAATCTCGAATCAAAGGACGTTCGGGAACATAGGAGAAAGCCACATGTTCCAAAGCAACATTTCCACTGGCATTCTCAAGTTTAATAGCGTCTGGACTATCGGGAATTTGCGGCTGTTCTTCAATTAGCTCAAACACACGGCCGGCGCAAGCGAGAGCATTTTGCAGTTCGGTGATTACCCCGGATATTTCATTAAAAGGCTTCGCATATTGGTTGGCATAGCTAAGGAAGATGGAAAGTCCACCCACTGTCATAGCACTTCCTGTATCGCCTCCCACTACTATAAGTCCGCCTACAAGGGCAACCGATGCGTAAACGAGACTGTTGATGAAACGGGTGCAGGGGTTTGTAAGAGACGAATAGAAAACAGCCCTAAGAGAGTGTTTTTGCAGCCTTTCATTAATTTCGTCAAACCTTTTCATTGCTTCTTCCTGATAAGAAAAGGCCTGAACTATTTTGATATTGCCAATCATCTCGTCTATAAGTGAAGTTTGCTCACCCCGGGTTTCCGACTGCAGCTTAAACATGGAATAGGTACGTTTGGCAATAAAGTCTGCAACAAAGAGAGAAAGAGGTGTAAGAATTACTACAATAAAAGTAATTTTTACATTGATGGTGAGCATGAAAATGAAAGTGGCAGCAATTGTAACAATGCCTGTGAATAGTTGTGAAAATCCCATCAGAAGTCCATCGGCAAACTGGTCAACATCGCTGATTATACGGCTTACAATTTCGCCGTGGGGATGGGCATCAATATATGAAAGGGGCAAAATTTCAATTTTTCGGAAAGCTTTTTTACGGATATCACGCACCACATGGTAAGTGATTTTGTTGTTTATTTGGTTCATCAGCCATTGAAGTATAGCAGTAATTCCGGCAGTAAAAGCTATTTTAAAAAGGAGTTTTGTCACTGCTTCAAAGTCTACATTTCCGGGACCTATGATGCAATCAATAGTTCTACCTATGAGAATGGGCACATAAAGGGTTAGTGCAACGGTAGCAGTAGCCAGCACAATAGAAATAAACATAAGGATGCGATATTCCTCGATGTATTTTAAAACCTTTCGGAGATTGTCCAGCTGGATATTCGACTTTTTCATATCATTTCGCCTCCTTTTTGAACTGTGATTCATAAATCTCACGATATACCTCACATTTTTCAAGCAATTCTTCATGCTTACCTATGCCTACCATTTGCCCGTCATCAAGGACAATAATTATATCGGCATGTTGAATGGATGAGGTACGCTGAGAGACAATGAAAACGGTTGTGTTCCCAGGCATTTCACGCAGAGCCTTGCGAAGTGCTGCATCTGTTGCAAAGTCAAGGGCTGACGCACTGTCATCCAGGATTAGAATTTCAGGTTTCTTTACAAGGGCACGGGCTATGGTAAAACGTTGACGCTGCCCGCCGGAAAGATTTTTCCCGCCTTGTTCGATAATGAAATCAAGTCCTTCTTTCTTTTGAGAAACAATTTCGCCGGCTTGGGCTATGGCAATGGCCTCCATAATCTCCTCATCGGTAGCGTCTTTTTTGCCCCAGCGCATATTATCCCGGATACTGCCTTTGAACAATACAGCCTTTTGAGGAACAATACCAACTTTGTCACGCAAAACTTCTAGCGGATAATCTTTAACATTAACACCATCTACGAGAACTTCACCGGAAGTAGCATCATAGAACCTTGGAATTAAATTTATCAGCGAGGTTTTACCGGAGCCTGTACCGCCGATGATACCGACTACCTCACCATGACGAACTGCGAAGCTAATATTTGAAAGTGATTCATCCTGGGCGTTTTGGTATTTTAATCCTACGTTACGGAACTCTACGGCGTATTCCGACTGAACCTTTTGCGGTAGTATATCTTTTTCTTCAAGGCTTGATTTTATATCAAAAACTGCACTAATTCGGTTAGCACTGGCAACAGCCTTGGTAATACTGATTATTAAGGTGGCAAACTTTATAAGTTCAACGAGGATCTGGGACATGTAGTTGTAAAGCGCGAGAACTGCACCTTGTGTAAGAAGCCCCATTGATACACGGACAGCACCGATATGTATAAGCCAGATAATAGCAAGGTTGATAATGACGTAGGTTAAAGGATTCATCAATGCAGAAATTCCACCTACAAACTTCTGAGTTGCGGTCAATTCTTCGTTGCGTTTATCAAATTCTGCTATTTCCTTTTCTTCAAGGCCGAAAGCTCTGATTACACGAACGCCCGTCAGATTTTCCCTTGTAGAGTTCAATACTCTGTCGAGCCGCTGCTGTACTTTTTTATAGAGAGGGATGGATGCAAACATAATGGCAAAAACAACTACAGAGAGTGCCGGAATTGCTACTACAAAGGTAAAGGCCGCTCGGGTATCCACAGTGAATGCCATAATCATAGCCCCAAACACGATGAAAGGTGAACGCAGCAACAGGCGTAATGTCAGGTTCAATCCTGACTGTACCTGATTCATATCACTGGTCATACGAGTAATCATACTGGATGTACCGAGAGTGTCAATTTCGGAATAAGATAGCTGACCAATATGCTTAAATAGTGCTCGACGAAGCTTTGTCGTGAAGCCGACAGCAGCTTTGGCGGCAAAGTACTGGGCTGTAATTGAGCATACCATTCCGATAATACCGAGAATGACCAGCACTAAACACATCCTAATAATGTATCCTTTATCAGCTTGGCCGATCCCTGTGTCAACAATACTTTTGATAACAATGGGCACAAACAATTCAAAGGTTGCTTCCAACAGTTTGAACAGGGGGCCTAAGATACTTTCTGTTATATAACCTTTCAAATAAACCGATAACTTTTTCATAGACCGTCCTCCAAATACTATCTATTGCATATAACGCATATATTGTATCATGAAGTTTAGTTTGCTGCACGCTAAAGAAAATAATTCTGCACTTATACTTAGAATGTAATGTAAAATAATAGTTTATATGGTAAAAATGTGGGTTGTTTCGGTTTGACAAAGGATTAGATGGTGTGTTATATTTAATTTGAACAGGAGCCAGGAAGGTTCTAAACAAGGCTTTAGCAGAAAGCAGCCTGTGAAATGGAAAAGTGCAATAACACAGCATATAACAAAATAGGTTTATCAAATTAAAACATGCTATGTTAAAGTTATACGTAATGGACAGACCCAAGAAGGGCTAAGTTTTGGCTATCCTTTTATGGGTCGTTTTTATTGTATCTTTGCAAAGGTAGTGTATACCTGTTACATTAAATGGAATTAATTTATAGAGGGAAACATATTTTATTCGGAGGTAAATATTATGCATATGGCAGATGCTTTAATTTCACCGGCTGTCGGTGGAACTATGCTGGCAGCAAGTGCTGGAATTGCAGCCTATTCCATTAAAAAAGTTCAAAAGGATATGGATGACAAGAAGATACCTTTTATGGGAGTTATGGGTGCCTTTGTTTTTGCGGCACAGATGATAAATTTTCAAATTCCGGGGACCGGAGCCAGTGGGCATATAGGTGGAGGACTGCTGCTCGCGGTATTGTTAGGGCCTTATGCCGGCTTTTTGACCATGTTTTCAATATTATTGATACAGGCCTTATTTTTCGCCGACGGCGGATTACTTGCTCTAGGGTGTAACATATTCAATCTGGGATTTTATACTTGCTTTTTGGCCTATCCCTTAATATATAAACGGATTGTTGGAGAAAAAGTAAATCAAAAAAGAGTATTTGCTGCTTCCATAATAGCATCTGCAGTCGGTTTGCAATTAGGAGCGTTCAGCGTTGTTGTTGAAACCCTTTTATCGGGTAAGACAGAATTGCCTTTTGGAACTTTTGTATTGCTTATGCAGCCTATACATCTTGCAATAGGTGTGGTGGAAGGCATTATTACTGCAGCAGTTATAAGTTTTGTCTGGAAAGCACGTCCGGAAATTATGGAGAAGTCAGCCTATGGGGAGCCTATAGGTAATATATCTATGAAAAAAATATTGGCGGTTTTTGTAGTTGCAGTAGTTCTGGTAGGAGGGGTACTCTCATGGTTTGCCTCTGCTAATCCCGACGGTTTGGAGTGGTCAATGGAGAAAACGGCAGGAACTGCTGAACTTGAGGCAAAGGGTAGGATTTATGAAGTGATGTCCGGATTACAGGACAAAATAGCATTTTTACCGGATTATAGTTTTAAGACTGATGGAGAAGATAATCAGGATGGGCAGACTTCTGAAGTTGTAGAGGCGTGGCCTGCAGTAAGCCCGGGAACAAGTGTTTCCGGTATAGTCGGGGGAGGCCTGACTCTCCTTTTGGCAATGTCAGTGGGTGTGGTAATAAGGATGAGTAAAAGAAAAAAGAAGAAAGCTACAGTGTAAACTTTTAATATATAATTTGCTATAGGTAGGTTTTATATGGCGGATATAACCAAAGCATTATACAATATGAGACTTTTAGATGATTTAGCACAAAAGGAGAGCAGTATTCATCGTATTAATTCCCTTGTAAAACTCATTACCACAGTTATATATTTAGCTGTGGTAATTTCCTTTGGGAAATATGAAATTATTCGGATTTTACCCTTCGTATTTTATCCGGTGCTAGTTTTTACCTTGTCGGATTTACCTGCCATGCCGATTGTAAAAAGGATATTGCTGGTTGAACCTCTGATTATAGGAATTGGAATATTAAATCCTTTATTTGACAATCAAAGGATACTTCTTGGAGGTATGGCTATTTCAAAGGGATGGATCACTTTTCTTTCCCTTTTTTTAAAGAGTAGCCTGGCGGTGACTGTTGGTATTTTACTTATTGCAACCACAGGTATGGACAAACTGGCCTGGGCATTGCGTATTCTGAAAGTTCCCAAGGTTTTTGTGTTACAGCTTGTATTGACCTATAGGTATATTTATGTATTGACCGAGGAAGTGGCAAGGATGATGCGAGCCTATTCTCTAAGGGCTCCGGGACAAAAGGGCATACAGTTAAAGCATTTGGGCTCTTTCTTAGGGCAATTGATATTGAGAACTTTAGACAGGGCTCAGAGAGTTTATGAGGCAATGAATTTGAGAGGTTTTACCGGTGAATATAATAGGGGAGAAAATGAAAAAGTAAACGCTCGAGATTTTGCCTATTTAGTAGGCTGGGTTTTGTTTTTTATAGTTGCAAGAATTTATAATATACCTAAGCTGTTAGGTGTGTTGTTAACAGGAGTGATAGGGTAAATGAGTCATCATAAACTTGAAGTAAGGGACCTGCAGTTTGCTTATCCCGACGGGCAGGTAGCAATAAAGGATATTTCTTTTACAATTCACCACGGAGAGTCGGTAGGAATTATCGGTGCCAATGGGGCAGGAAAATCCACTTTGCTAATGCTGATTATGGGTTTGTTGTTTCCTACATCGGGAGAAGTTTTGGTGGGAGATGTCCGTGTGACAAAGAAGACCTTGCCCATGATACGCCAGAGATTGGGGATGGTATTTCAAAATCCCGATGATCAGCTATTTATGACCACGGTATACGACGATGTGGCCTTTGGACCTAGAAATTACAATATGGATGAAGAAGAAGTTGAGAAACGGGTAAAAGAGGCGTTGGAGGCAGTAGGGATTGCTCATCTAAAAGATAGAGCACCCTATAAACTATCGGGAGGAGAAAAACGTTCAGCGGCAATAGCAGCGGTTCTCTCCATGCAGCCTGATATTTTGATAATGGATGAACCGACTTCTGCCCTTGATCCTAAATCGAGACGAAAGGTTATAGAACTTCTGAAAGGTTTTAAGCATACAAAGATTATTACCAGTCATGACTTGGATATGGTTTTTGAAACTTGCAGCAGGGTTATTGTAATTAATCAAGGTGAAATTGCAGCCGATGGAGAAGGGGCAAAGATTTTGAGGGACTCTAAACTGTTGGAAAGCTGTGGCTTGGAAATACCTCTTTCTTTTCAGAATTGCCCTGTATGCGGAAAGTTATGACTATAATTGATAAATACTTGTGATTGGATAAAGGTTATGTAAAATTAGAAATATGTTTATAATTGGAGTTAATTATAATTTTATTACTGTTTGAATGTGGTATAATTTAGATGAATTGTTTTTTTATTTAGAAAATAGGGGGGTAAAAGTATTGCTTGATTGTGATATAAATGGAAGTGTAAGGTTATATATCAAGTATACACTTAAAGATATTAGAGATTTTTGCTTTGCAAAGACATTTGAGGGGATATTAAAGAAAATTCTTCTTATACCGTTTATAATGCTTTTAGCCATGGTTGCCGTTTTTATACCTATTTCATTGTTTCTTTTCTCAAGAGATCCTGAACTGCTGCTGATTTTTATTCCGAAATTACTTTTTGCGGTACTTATTTGTGGATTAGCTGTATCTATTCCATATTTAAGTCTGTATCTAAACATTAAAAAGGATTTTAAGAAAAGTGGAGCTTTACAAACTATGAGGATTGTTGAAGTTTCAAAAGACAGCCTTGCAATATCTTCTGAAAATAGCAGCACAACAATAACTTGGGATGAATTATATAGAATACAGGAATTCAGACGGTGTTTTTTGATTTATCAATCTTCTGTAAAAATTTTTATACTGCCTAAAAGGTGTTTTGTCTCCCAGGAACAGTTAGAGGACTTTAGAAGTATATTGAAAAGCAGTGTGGAGAGCAATAAATTAAAACTTAAAAATTATAAACTTATGTATTCTTGTCCCGATTATTGCGATACAGAATTTGAAGTAAAAAATTCCGTTTTGGAAAAGGTTGTTGAGGGAGACAATGAGCAAAAGCCTGAACTTTTGTTAGAAGTCTTGCTTGAGAAAAAGGAATATATAAAATTTAATTTTATGTTTTTTTATAAAAAACCAAGGGGCATTATAATTGCACTTCTAGGTTTATATTTACTGGTCAGCAGTTTGTCGAATTTCGAACAGTTAAATAATTTTAATAGAATATTTTCATTGATAAGCGGACTCTTTTTTACTCTTTTTATACCATTAGTGCTCTTTATAAATTCAATTAGAGCTTATAACAATGATGAATCATTAAAAAAACCTGTTCTATATAAGATATATAAAGACCATTACGCTGCAGAGCAATCCGAGAGTTTTTCCAATATAGAGTGGGATAAATTGGTTAAAGTAGTCAACACTAAGGATTTTACCTTTCTTTTTATTACTAATAATCTTGCTAGTATTATACCTAAAAGAATATTCAAAGGCAGGGAAGATGATTTACTGAAATTTGAAGGCATATTACGGGAACATTGTGGCGACAAATTGAAAAAAAGGTTCTGAAATTAGTTTCTTATCATCAGACTAAATATTCTAAAGACTGTTTAGGACTTTAAAAATCTAGTGGCTTTCCGTAAAGCATGGTATACTTTAGATATATAATCCTTTTTTATGGAGGTTGGTATTTATTATGCTGGCAAAAAGGCTTGTGAGTATTTTGGTTTTAACTTTCATAATATCCGGCAGCATTAATGTATTTGGACTTTCTACCGAATTTAAAAAGGATTTAAAAGATGCAGTAGTATTATTGGTAAATAGTAATAGGGCCTATGTAAACAACATAAAAAAATATATTGATGAATCGAATAAGGAAGTTAAAGCAATTGTTAAGAACGGAAGAACTCTTGTGCCTCTAAGATTCATTTCTGAAAATTTCGGTGCTGATGTAAGTTTTGATGATAAAACTAAAACTGCCACAATAAAATTTAATGGCAAAAACGTAAAACTTACTTCAAATGATAAGACAATGCTTATTGATGATAAGAAAATAGATATGGACGAGCCGGCTCAGATAATAAACGACAGAATGCTTGTTCCATTAAGGGCTTTAGCTGAAAATGCTTTAGATAAAGAAGTTTTCTATGACAATGGTTTGATAGTCATAAGTAGCTCCAAGACCAGCCTGGATTCCAAAAACGTTCAGGATATCATAGCAAGATTTGATGATTCGCAATCTCCTTTCTCTTATCAGCTTTCAGAACCGGTAAAAGGTGATATGATTGCAGTTATAAAGACTAATTATGGCGACATAAAAATAAGGCTTTTTTATGAAGACGCACCTCTTGCTGTGGAAAATTTCGTGAGACTTTCCCAAAAAGGCTATTATGACGGTTTGACTTTCCATAGGATTATTAATAATTTTATGATTCAGGGAGGGGACCCTAACGGAAATGGAACAGGTGGAGAAAGTATCTGGGGGAAACCTTTTAAGGATGAGTTCAGCAGCAGGCTGCATAATATCCGAGGTGCTCTGTCCATGGCCAATAGAGGGGCTAATACCAATGGGAGCCAGTTTTTTATAGTACAGAATCCTGTTTTAGATGATGAAATAATAGAGTACTGTGAAAACATCGGTATGGAACCGCAGCTTATTGATGCCTATTCCGATATTGGAGGCACTCCTTGGCTAGACGGCAAGCATACCGTTTTTGGACAAGTATATGAAGGTATGAATGTAGTGGATAAGATAGCCGCTGTGGAAGTTGGATATGCCGATAAGCCCCTTGAGGATGTAATAATTCTAACCGTTCAAACTTATAAATTGGGCTACGAAAATGAGGATATTAAATTTCAAGAGAATACATATACTAATTAATATCTGGAAAGAGACGGAGGAAAGCCATTGAGTAGAAATATATTGTTTGATTTTGACGGCACTTTGGTGCAATCGGAGAATATATTGCTTGACATATATAATGAAATGTGCGAAGGGAAGGATTATAAGCCTTTTACCAGAGAAGATATTGAGAAATTAAGAAGCTATTCCCTTATGGATAAGATTAAAATGTCAGGCATTTCAGTGTATAAAATTCCTAAAATGTATGTTGAGTTCAAAAAAGTTTATAGAAAGTTTTTAAGTTCGGTAGATTTGAAAGACGGAGTGCCGAATATGCTGCATGAGCTTAAAAAAAGGGGATTTAGATTGGATATTCTTTCATCCAATGATGCCGATACCATAAGTGAATTTGTCAAGGCTAAAGGTATAGATCTGTTTGATTATATATATTCATCCAACAATTTGTTTGGCAAGCATCATGCTATAAAGAATTATTTAAAAAAGCATAACCTGACTGAAAAAGATATCTGGTACGTGGGAGATGAAGTAAGGGATATAGTATCGTGTAAGAAGGCTGGTGTAAAAATAATTGCTGTTACATGGGGATATGATTCTGAACAAATACTTTGGGAAGAAAGGCCGGATTATCTGGTAAAAGAACCTCAGGAGATATTGGATATTTTATTGAATTAACGGGTAATTAATAGTGAAAATTGCATCCTCCAGCAGTTGTAGCTTGGTATAGTATAGTAATTGTATGGGTTGGAATACATATTGTTTTTGGAGGGTATCATGGTTATAAACAGGAAGCTTAACATAAAAAGATATCAAGAAATTATAACTGTTTTTGCCAAGCACGGTTTTGGACTAATAATAGACCAGATGGGCATTTTTGATTATTTAAAAATGAAAAAACACGGTACTGAGTCAGAAAACTACAATTCTAAACTTTATATCGGAGAAAGGCTTAGGATTTCTTTAGAAGAGTTAGGACCTACTTTTGTAAAAATAGGTCAAATTTTAAGTACTCAGGCAGATATTGTACCTAAGGATATCATTGAGGAGTTAAAAAAACTTCAGAGTTCAGTTCAGCCCTTTTCTTTCAATGAAGCCAAGGCGGTAATAGAAAGTGAATTTGAAGATACCCTCGAAAATATATTTAAAGAATTCAGCCAAGAGCCGATTGCTTCAGCATCCATATCCCAAGTTCATTACGCTGTACTGGGAACGGGTGAAAAAGTTGCAGTAAAAGTTCAAAGGCCAGGTATAGAGAGGGTTATAAACCAAGATTTGAATATCCTCCGAGACTTGGCCCATTTTGTTGACAATCACACAAGGTTTGGAAAAATATATGATTTCAGCAGTATGGTAGATGAATTTGAGCGCACGCTAAAAAATGAGTTGGACTTTACTAAAGAAGGTGAAAATGCCGATACCTTCAGGGATAATTTTTCAAAAGACAAGGGTATAAAAGTTCCGGGAGTAAACTGGACTTACACATCTCGGCGTGTCCTCACTATGGAATTCATAGAAGGGATAGGGATAGATGATCATAAGGCATTGGATAAGGCCGGTATTGATAAGAAAGAAACTGCAAAAAGGATTGCCGAATCAATATGTAATCAGGTATTGCGAGATGGCTTTTTTCATGCAGATCCCCATCCAGGCAATATAAAAGTTCTAAAGGATGGTACAGTAGTATTCTTGGATTTGGGAATGGTGGGGCGTGTAAGTGAAACCCGCAGAAAAATAATATATAAGCTATTTGTAGCTGTGGCCAACAAGGATGTTCGAAGAGTGGCTAGAGCTGTTATAGAACTTGATGCGATGTATGATAAAAAAAATATAAAAAAATTTGAGCAAGATGTAGACTTAATGCTTGATAAATATCTTACAATGCCATGGAGCAGGATAAATGTAGGTGAAGTGCTTTATGAAGTCTTTAATATAGCCTTTTTAGATGGAATAAAATTGCCCAGGGAATTTACTATGTTGGCAAAGTCCTTTGCAACTATTCAAAATATTTTGGAACAGCTAGCTCCTGAACTTAACACCATAGAAGTGGCAAAGCCAATTGCTAAAAAATTGATGCTTCAATCCTATTCCCCTCAAAATATCAGTATGACTTTGAGAAGAAATGCTTCGGCTTACAAAGATTTGATAAGTGAACTTCCCTTCTATATTCAGAACTTGTTGGAAAAGGCAGAGGACGGAGAATTAACCTTCCAGCTGAAAATAAAAGATCTTGAAAAGATACAAAGGCGATTTGACAGAGCTATAAACAGAATATCCTTTAGTGTTATATTACTTGCTGTTTGTATTGTTATTACCGGTATTATTATTGGATCAAGCCAAAATGCACCTGAAGGCAGTGAAATGTATTTACTGAATATAACTGCCCTTAGAATAGGTATAATAGTTGCTCTTTCCATTGTATTAGTGGTTATAATTTCAATGTTTAGGTCCAATCGCTAAAAGTATACTTTAAATGGATATGAGAAGAATTTTTTCGGATTTACAAAGAAGAAAAAATCTTATAAAAAAGAGGAGGTATAACCTCCTCTCATATTTTATTTCTTTACTACTCGTGCTATTAATTTTACTATTTCAACAATCGGTATTATGGAAAAGGCCAGCAACAGGGAAATAAGCAAGTTGGTACCGGACAGCGGAGTAAGTTTGAAAACTGTATTTACTCCCGGTATATATATTATGCCTAACGATAGTATAAAGGACAATACCATGGCACCAAACAATGACTTGTTTCTGGTCTTCAGTGTGAATATAGATTGGGTCATGGACCTCAAGTTCAATGAATGAAACAATTCACAAGTGGACATGGTTAAGAATGCCATTGTCATTGCTGTAATATGTCCGGATTTACTGCCTATAAGGTAGGCAAGCAAAGTCAAAATAGCTATTATAGTACCTTGATATATTACGTTTATTCCAAGACCCTGTGCAAAAATTCCTTCTTCCGGATCCCGCGGCGGTTTCTTCATAATGTCTTCTTCAGCTTCTTCCATTCCTAAGGCTATGGCAGGGAAAGCGTAGGTAACTAAGTTAATCCATAATATATGTATGGGTGAGAAAAGCTGGAAGTTCATTATGGTTGCTACAAAAAGGGATACAACTTCACTTAAGTTTGATGATAGCAGGAACTGTATAGCCTTTCTTATATTGTCATATATTCTTCGTCCTTCTTCAACAGCATAAACAATGGAGGCAAAGTTGTCATCCGCTAATACCATGTCGGAAACGTTTTTTGTAACATCGGTACCGGTAATACCCATACCTATTCCTATATCCGCTGATTTAAGAGCCGGTGCGTCATTTACTCCGTCCCCTGTCATGGCGGAAATCTTGCCTTGTTTTTTCCATGCGTTTACAATACGAACTTTGTGTTCCGGTTGAACACGGGCATATACCGAATAATTACTGATTTTCTTTTCAAGTTCTTGCTCGGACATATTGGATAATTCCGCTCCGGTTATAGCTTGACTTTCGTCGGATAAAATGCCTAATTCCTTGGCAATGGCAACAGCAGTATCCTTATGGTCTCCCGTAATCATTATAGGACGTATACCGGCATTGCGGCATTTTTCTATAGCTACTTTAACTTCAGGACGTACAGGGTCAATCATTCCGGTAAGGCCTATAAAAGTTAAATCGCGTTCAAGGCTTTCGGGTGAGGTATCCTCAGGAATAGAGTCTGTCTCTTTAAAGGCTGAAGCTAAGACACGTAAAGCCTTGTTTGCCATCTTTTTGTTTTCTTCCATAATGGCCGAACGGTGTGCATCGGTTAATGGAACTACACCATCTTTGGTAAGTATATGGGTACAAGCTTTTAAAAGTTCATCGGGCGCACCTTTTGTATATTGTATGAACTTGCCGTTGGTTTCTTTGTGAACGGTGGACATCATTTTACGAACCGAATCAAAAGGTGCTTCAGCAACACGAGGTAAAAGCTTTACCAGTTCATTTTTATTTTTTCCTGAATCATAAGCAAATCTTACTAAAGCACTTTCGGTAGGTTCACCGATTACTTCCTTTCCGTCTTCTGAAAGGGAAGCGTCATTACAAAGTGCCATAGATATTGCAAGCTGCTCAACGTCTCCAAGGGTATAAGTTTCAACAACAGTCATTTTGTTTTGAGTCAGAGTTCCGGTCTTGTCGGAACATATTACCTGCGTACAACCTAGAGTTTCAACCGCAGTGAGTTTTCTAATGATGGAGTTGCGTTTGGACATTTTGGTAACGCCTATTGAAAGAACTATAGTAACAACTGCCACCAAACCCTCCGGTATTGCAGCTACTGCAAGACTTATGGCCATGAGGAAGGTTTCAAGTACATGTCCTCCGTGTAAACCTCCGCTTTTGAATACACCAAAAGCAAATATAAATACGCATATTCCAAGTACAGCTATACTTAATACTTTACTCAATGATGCCAGCTTTTTTTGCAAAGGTGTTTTTTCTTCATCGGTATTGGAGATAATATTTGCAATTTTACCCATTTCGGTAGACATACCGGTATTTATTACAACACCTTCTCCGCGTCCGTATACTACATTGGTACCCATATAAGCCATGTTGACGCGGTCACCAAGAGGTACATCTTTATCCTTTGCCGGGATAACAAGAGCGCTTTTCTCAGTGGGTACCGATTCTCCGGTAAGGGATGCTTCTTCAATTTTGAGACTTGAAGCTTCAATGAGTCTCATATCAGCAGGTACAGAGTCACCGGCTTCTAAAAGAACAATGTCACCAGGTACTATTTCTTCGGATTTTATCTGCATTACCTGACCGTTTCTCCTTACCTTTGAATAGGGAGAGGACATTTTTTGTAGGGCTTCAATAGCTTTTTCGGCCTTGCCTTCCTGTACAACACCAAGTATTGAATTGAGCACAACCACTACCATTATGATAATGGAATCCACTAATTCGCTGGCTAAACCCGAAATAACAGCAGCTGCGATAAGCACCATGATCATAGGGTCTTTAAGTTGTTCTAGAAATTTTACAAAAGCTGATTTCTTTTTTCCTTCGTCAAGTTTGTTTCTACCAAACTTTTCAAGCCTTTTTTGTGCTTGAGAGGAGTCAAGGCCATTTTTTGAAGATTCTTGTGATTTTAAAACTGTCTCAATTTCCTCAAAGTAATGTTTCATTTACTACTTCCTTTCCTTTCATTTTATTATATTAATTTAAAAATTAACAAAGGTATTAATTTTAATATATGTAATGGTATTTTACACCTTTGCGGCACATTTAATGCTATAATAAGTAGGATGTATAATAAAAGTATTGTTGCTTCTTTAAAAAATTTAAATTAAATCTGTTAAAAATTTTTTCAAGGTTAAATATACATCCAAATTGCAAATATTGCAGAACGCGGTTAAATATTAAGCTCTTTCCTTTACAAATAATTTAACATGTTATAAGATGATAAAAAACCAATAACTGAAAATATGTGTCCCATTTTTACACAAATCATTATAAATGGGAAGTTTTTTGATGAATATAGAAAGATATATTGTATGAGGTGATTAAAATGTCAAAACCTGAGCTTACCAAGAAGCTCATTGCAGATACATTAAAAAAACTTATGGTAAATATGAATCTTGATAAAATAACTGTGCAAGATATCGTTAATGAATGCGGACTTAACCGGAAAACCTTTTATTATCATTTTAAAGATAAACAGGATCTGGTCTGTTGGATTTTTGATACCGAATTTGCTGCTCTTACCGATTTAAATCAAGATAATTCCGTTTTTGACGAACTTGTGGAGCATTTATATAACAATAGGGAATTTTATGTGGCAGCTCTTTCTTCCGATGTTCAAAACAATCTTAAGGAACACTTTTTTAATGTTATATTTGATTCTACTATGAAAAAAGTTAAAGAGGTATTAGGAACAAATGAACTGGAAATAGATGAAATAAAACTTATTGCAAGCTTCTTTTCAAACGGTATTGTTGGCAGTATAACCCAATGGGCAAAGGAGGGCATGAAATCTTTTCCCTACCAATACAGCGCAAAGCTTTACCCTATAACAGAAGAATGTATAAAATTTATAGTAAATAGATATTTAGAAAAGAAGGAAAAGATCTAAGCAGAATTTTGTGTTGGAAAATGTTTTAAAATTTTAGTAGTTTAAATCCCATCATGGTAGTTAAAGCTTTCATATAGAGAAAGCTTTTTTTAACACCTTTAGCAAAAAATGGCATAAACTTGTGCAAAGTCTTATATATCTCCCAATAAACATATGAAATAGGTGGATTTGAATAGAAAAATATAAATTATTAGAAATATTGGAGTGGTAGGAAATATTAATATGCTTGAGTTTGCGGGCAAAAGGTTTAGTAGCATATTAATAGTGGTCAAGGAAAAAGAACTATAATAAATGATAGAAAAATACCGAGATAATATATGGGATATTCTTTGGATAGTGATGTAATTATTACCGTGACTTATGAAAAAAAGTGTGCTATATTAGAAATATAAAGATTAATAAATGTAGAGGAATGTTAACAATTTCTTGGAAAGGTGTGAATTTAATGATAAGGAGAAAAGCAAGGAAGCTAGCTTCTGCATTATCGATATTGGCAGTATTGTTTTCGCTGCAGATAAGTACATTTGCACAGGACCAATTGCTGCTGACATCCGCTAAAGGACCTAGTGAATGGGCAGTGGAAAGTGTAGAATGGTCTAAAATATATGGTCTTGCTCCGGAATATATTTATAAAGACTATGATTCAAAAGTTACAAAGGATGAATTATATAGTGTTTGTGTAAGTGTTTATGAAGCAGTAACAGAACAAGCAATAATACCATCGGATAAAGACCTGTTTGGTGATACCGATAATGAAGCAATATTAAAAGCATATTCAGTTGGGCTAATTAAGGAAGATGGAAAGTTTGAGCCTAAACAAGAAGTAACGAGATTGGATATGGTTTTATGTACATATGAGATAATAAAAGCAGCTCAGCCACACTTTAATTTTCAAACCGATATTGATCTTACCTTTAATGATGCAGATTCAATACCGGAAAATGCACTAGATGCAGTTAAGTACTCCGTTTCAAAGGGAATATTAAAAGGAAGAAGTAACAATACATTAGACCTTGAAAGTTCATGCAGCAGACAAGAACTCATAGTTTTTGCCAAAAATGCTTATGAATTTGTAAGGTATGAATCGGGAAAATATTCAAAAGGGGCATTTTGGAAGGTCAGCGATGAAGACAGTTGTGTTTATTTATTAGGTTCCATACATTTGGCTGATTCTTCTATGTATCCTTTATCTAAAGAAATTTTGAAAGCCTTTGAAGAAGCTGATTATCTTGCAGTTGAAGCAAATGTGGCAGATGCGCAGGAAGCTGCTTTATACATGATGGAAAAAGCATTTTATAGAGATGACAACACTCTTTATAAGAGTGTGCCAAAAGAAGTGTACGACCGCTTTGTAGAGGTTATTGAACCCTATGGCATAAGACCTGAAATGTATAATAAGTTTAAACCATGGTATGCGGCATTGCTTGTACAGAATTTGCTTTACGCTGAAAATGCCCTTAGTACAGAAATCGGAATAGATATGGTTATGCTTGAAAAAGCCAAAAATAAAAAGGAAATATTGGAAATTGAGGGTGCCAAATTTCAGGTGGATTTGTTTGAGTCTTTCTCGACTGAGCTTCAGGTAGAATTCCTGGCATCTTCCCTTGCTCGAGATAATGATACTCAAAAAGAATCTGTGGATAAGCTTAATGAGATGATTAATTGCTGGAAGTCCGGCGATACGGAAGGATTGGAGAGATTACTGGTTTCGAGTGATAGCAACTCCGATACAGATAAAGAATTCAATGAAAAGTTATTTATATCAAGAAACAATAATATGGCTGAAAAGGTGAAAAGTTATCTTGCTGATCCTGAGAAAAAAACATATTTCGTAGTAGTCGGAACAGGTCACATGATTGGCGAGACCGGGATTGTTGCCCAATTGAATGGGGAATATGAGATAGTGCAAATTAAATAAATGTAAACGAATTTTAAGCCTAAACTTCAGGTTCTATAAAAGTTAGAACCTGAAGTTTAGTTTTTTTATAGAAAAAAGAAATATGGAGAGAAGAAGCAATTAATTTATCTATTGTAAAAAGAGGAACTATAATGTCTATTGCATCCAATGGTGGAGTGTTTATTATTACTCTCCGTGAAGAAATAAGATTAGAACTTGAAACAATGACTTTTACAAACATGGTTAGTGATATGTGGATGATTTTTGGAATTTTTGGAACCGAATACTTAATTAATGAGTCTAACTATTATATAATAAATACTGTAAAATATTCATAAAAATTTTTAAGATTCATTAATTATTGGGCTTGTAAATAAAGATCGTATTCAATTATAAATTAAAAATAAGCAAAATTAAAAGGAGGAAACAGAGATGAAAAAATTTTTGGCAGTGATGTTGGTGTTGACCTTACTGACCACCGTCTTTTTATTTACCTTAGTGGATGCTAAGAGTAATGATGTTTCATTGGCAAGGCAAAATATTGAAATCAGCCGGGGAATTTCAAAAAGTAACGATGATGTTAATGTCCTTAAGGAAATAGAACCTGTTGTGAAAGTGACTCTTCCTCCTACTGCCACTAAAGAACCTGTTATAATATTGCCCTCTTTGCCTAAATATGAAGATTTGAAGGGAACTCTATTCAATGATAATTCTTCCAAAGAGAGGTTTTTATTGAAAACCGAAAAAGTTGTTTATGAGCTTATAGGAAATACTAAAGGTCTGGAAAATGAATTCGGAAAAACCGTTGTAGTTACCGGTAACTATGTATATACTCTAATCGCTACTGAATACCCTTTATTTAATGTTGAATCTTATACAGTGATAGATATGCCTAATATAACACCGGAACCTAATCTACAGATTATTACAGGAACTCTATCAGTTACTAAGTATGAAGTTATGGATAAAGCTATAACACCATACGCTTTTCTTCTGCAAACACAATCCGGGCCGGTAAGTCTTAGCGGAAAAATAGAAGGATTGGAGAAATATGACGGATTGGAAGTGGAAGTTACAGGTACCTACAGCATGTTAACGATTTATCCTCCGATATTTATTGTTGAATCCTATAGACCGGTTTCAACTCCACCTACTCCGGATATAAAGGTAATAACAATGGCTGACAATGGCGGATATGTTTACGTTAAACCCGGTGATGAACTGAGATTAGAGCTTGAGTCAAATCCTACCACAGGATATAGTTGGTCTTATATTACCAAGCCAGATCCAAATGTGTTAATAGAAACGAATTATGAATACATACCGGATAAAACCGACGAAAAAATAGTAGGTGGCGGTGGAAAGGAAATATGGTCATATAAGCCCGTTAACATTGGTTCTACGGCAATTGAAATGAATTATTCAAGACCGTGGGAATCAAAAGCACCTGTGAAAACCTTTGCAGTGAAAGTAATTGTTGAAGAATTACAGACTATCAGAGGCACAGTTGCAGTTACAAAGATTGATACTCCGGAACGGAATGCCAGCAGCTATAATTTTCTTCTAAAGACTCAATCCGGCCCTTTAACCCTCAGCGGAAAAACAGAAGGTTTGGAGAAATACGATGGATTGGAAGTAGAAGTAACAGGAACCTACAGCATGTTAAAGATTTATCCTCCAATATTTATTGTTGAGTCTTATAAGCCTGTTGCGACTCCTATACCTACATCAATACCGGTTCCGACAGTGAGACCAATACCGATACCGACAGTAATACCGATACCGACAGAGAAGCCAATACCGGCACCGACAATAAAACCAATACCAACAGGAAGACCAATACCGATACCGACAATAAAACCGATACCAATAATAACCCCTGAGCCTACAGCAGTACCTTTGTCAAAAACACATACGATAATATCGGAAAAAGCATTGGGTATTGATATACCGGGTGTTGATTTTTCCGATATTTCGGGATACACTGCTATAAGTTGGACGGAAGGCAGCGCAAATGCTTTTTTCAGCTCTAAAATCACTGCCGATAAAGATGTATACGAGCTTGAACTTTTATCTGTAGAAAAATCAAATTCATATGAAATTGTTGGACTGTTTAATATAAAGAAGAACGGTAAATTGCTGGCAGAGGGATTAAAAGGGAGATTGTATGGATTATCCAATGATGAAGGAGATTATTTCAAATTTTATTCAGAAGGTGAAAAATATCATATGAGTGGGTATATTACAAAAAGAATTGATTTTTAACAATTTAGTCAATATAAAAAGGACAGTTGAGGATTATTTCCGAACTGTCCTTTAATGTTTTTAATTAGCCTTTCAGATTTAAATAAAAGAGATAAATTAAAGGCTGGAAAAGTTTGAGCTTTTATTCCTTAAAAGCCTTTAATACGATTGTGGCATTGTGACCTCCGAAACCGAAAGAATTCGACAGGGCGTAGGTTATATCGGCTTTTCTTCCGACGTTTGGCACATAGTCAAGATCACATTCAGGATCTGGTGTATTATAATTAATTGTTGGAGGCAAGAAGCCTTCTTTTAGAGCAAGAGCTGTAACGATGGCTTCAACAGCACCGGCAGCTCCTAAAAGATGGCCTGTCATTGACTTTGAGGAACTAACAGCAAGTTTATAAGCGTGTTCACCAAAGACTGTTTTTATTGCTGAAGTTTCATTTTTGTCATTTAACTCGGTTGAAGTTCCATGAGCATTTATATATCCTATATCGGAAGGAGATATACCTGCGTCATCCAGAGCAAGCTTCATACACCTTGCACCGCCTTCGCCACCTTCGGCAGGTGCTGTGATATGGTAGGCATCGTCTGTGCAGCCATAGCCAACGACTTCTGCAATTATTTCAGCACCTCTGCTAACGGCATGATTATATTCTTCGAGGATCAGAACCCCGGCACCTTCACCCATGATAAAACCGTCCCTGTTAAGATCGAAAGGCCTGCAGCAAGTTAAAGGATCTTCATTTGTGGATAATGCCTTACTTGCACAGAATCCTGCATAAGTTAACCGGGTGATGGGTGCTTCAGTACCTCCGGCTATTATAACATCAGCATCTCCACGCTGGATAATCTTGAAAGCATCTCCTACAGCATTGGTTGATGAAGCACAGGCAGTGACGACACACTCGCAAAAACCTTTTGCACCGAATTTGATTGCCACATTTCCTGCGGCCATATTAGGTATCATCATTGGAACAAAAAAAGGACTGACTCTACCTGGGCCTTTTTCGATAAGTACGCTATGTTGGTTTTCTAAGGTTTCTATTCCGCCTATTCCGGAAGCGATTAGTGATCCCATACGTTCTTTATTAACTTTTTCAACGTCTAACTTTGCGTTTTCAACCGCTAATTGTGCTGCTGCGACAGCGTATTGAGAGAATCTATCCATTCTTTTTACTTCTTTTTTATCAATAAAATCAGTGGGGTTAAAGTTTTTGATTTCTGCACCCACTTTGGCAGGCATATCGGAGAGGTCTATTCTCTCAATTTTACTAATGCCGCACTTACCGTTCTTTATTGACTCCCAGAATTCATTTGCACCGATTCCGAGAGATGAAACCACCCCAATACCTGTAATAACTACACGTTTTTGCATTTTTATACCTCCCAGCTTTTATGCTTAATAATTCGGGTGAAGCTTAAAAACATGGAAAAAATTCCAAGGTCTATTGAATTGTTTACTTTAGTAAAAATAACATATATAATTATTAAAAAATGAACAGGAATTGCTTTTTATATTAAAAAGGTGTTAAAATTTATGATTGATGCCAAAAAAGTTATTTCACAGTGCGTGGATTATATTGAAGATAATATCTATAATAAGATTACTTTAGATGACCTATCCAATCATACAGGCGTATCAAAGTATTATTTGCATAGAATGTTCAAGTCTCTAACCGGTGAATCACTGATGGAATATGTGCAGTCGAGGAAGCTGACCCTAAGCATTAGGGAGCTTGTTTCCACCAATATGAGAGTGATTGATATTGCCTATAACTATGGATTTGAGTATGAGCAGTCCTATATTAGAGCCTTTAGAAAGAAGTTTGGATATACTCCGCTTAAAGTTAGATATGATCAAATTTCCTTAGTAATAAAAGAGAAGATAAATGTCAACGACATCTTATCTTTGGACAGTTCTATAGCCTATAAACCTTTCTTTGTCTTTAAAAATAAATTTAACCTTGTGGGTATGAAACACAAAATATTAAGTAAGTCCGGAGACAACATTGCCAATACTTATGGAAAGGATTTTTTCTATAACTATAGAAGTAAAATACCGAATGCTGTAAATCCGAATATATATTTTGGATATACCGATTGGAGTCATGAAGGTTATATTTATTATATGCCATCAATTCAAGTAACGGATTTGACTTCTGTCCCAGAGGGGATGACGTCTATTTCCATACCTGCCCATAAATATGTTGTATTCAGGTTTGTCGGTTTCTTTCGCCCTGATGAGATAAAGGGAAGACAAGTAGGGCGGCTTTTGGTTAATCTCCACAAAAAGTGGATTTACAATTCCAATTTCAAATTTGCCGATACCTTTAGATTTGAATATATAGACACTTCTTTGGCAAAGGACAATTATTGTGAACTTGATATATACCAGCCAATAACCGATGTTATGGATGTAGAGAAATATGATTAATTAATTGGAACTTATTGAAAGAAGAATCAAGAAAATTGGAGAAAAGAGAAAATAACTTAAAATAATCCAATTTATATATTTATAAGTATAAATATGAGTGTTTGATTAAATTTAAGGTGAAGGAGTATTATTATTTTATAGTCAAAGAAGGTCAAAGTCAGTAAATTTTAATTATAAATTATACCTATAAGTAAATACTGAATAATAGAACCGGTAACTATTCAACGGCACATGAACTATGATGATATGAGATAACGAAACAGTTTTTTATAATAGAGAAGCGGAAAGTTGAGTAAAAGGTAGAAAACCTTAGGAAAGGTGGGTTGCAAGATGAAGTACAAAGATTATTACAGTATTTTGGGATTAGATAAGAATGCTACTCAAGATGAAATAAAAAAGGCATATAGGAAATTGGCAAAAAAATATCACCCTGATGCCAACCCAAATGATAAAAAAGCGGAAGAGAAATTTAAAGAAGTAAATGAAGCGTATGAAGTGTTAAGTGACCCCGAGAAGAGAAAAAAGTATGATGCTTTTGGCAGTACGTATAATTTTCAGGATGGATTTGATTTTGATCCTTCCAGCTACGGATTTGGAGACAATGTACGGTATGAATATAGAACTAATGTAGGTGGAGACTATAGTGATTTCTTTAAGATTTTTTTCGGTGAAGACGGGTTTGATTTAGGAAGCATATTTAGTGGCTTTGGAAGTCAACGCAGAAGAAAAAGCTATCCTGCCAAAGGAAGCGATATAGAGTCAGTAATTGAGATTTCCCCGGAAGAAGGTTTTGCCGGCGCTGAGAAGAGTGTAAGCATAAGAACCCGTAGCGGAGACAGGAGTCTGTCCTTTAGGATTCCCAAAGGTGTGAAGGATGGAGAAAAGATTAGACTTAAAGGTCAGGGTGAACCGGGAACCAATGGCGGCTCAAATGGAGACTTATATCTGACTGTAAAATTTAAAAAAGGCGGTAAATTCGAAATTGACGGGAAGGATTTGACGACAACATTGGATGTTATGCCGTGGGATGCCGCATTAGGCGGTGAAAAGACAGTCGATACATTGGAAGGAAGGATTTTAATTAAGATTCCGCCGGGAATTCAGACCGATAATAAAATACGTGTTGCCGGCAAAGGATATATCGATAGAAACGGTTCGAGGGGAGATTTATATATAAAAATACGCATTGTCAATCCAAAGATTATGAGCTCAGAGGTTAGAAGACTTTATGAAAAGTTGAGGGATATAGAAAAAGCTACTACCCATTGAGGTAGGATGCTGTAGAGGTTTTTAAATTGCTACAGAGGAGGGATATTGAATGAATATAGATAAATTTACTGAAAAAGCCCAGGAGGCTATTTCCTTGTCTCAGGAAATTGCCATAAGAATGGCCAATCAGCAGGTTGACGGTGAACATCTGCATTTGGCATTGCTAAATCAAGAGGATGGCTTGATACCAAAGCTTATAAGTTATATGGGTATAGATGTGCAAATGTATAGTAACGATGTGGCTCAAGAACTTGAAAAACTGCCTAAAGTATACGGCAGTGGTGCTTCCGGTATGTATGCCACCAGAAGGTATAATGAAATACTTATTAATGCTGAGGATGAAGCTAAGAAGTTTAAAGATGAGTACATTGGTGTTGAACATATATTTATCCGACTGATAAAAGAAAAGGACACACCTTCCCAAAAAATTTTCAAGCGTTATGGCATTAATTTGGAAAAGTTTATGGAGGCTTTACGCAAAGTTAGAAGTAATCAGAGAATAACTTCAAAGAATCCCGAGGATACCTATGATGCACTTAAAAGGTTTGGAAGGGATTTGGTGGAACTTGCAAGACAGGGCAAACTTGACCCGGTAATCGGCAGAGATGCGGAAATAAGAAGAGCAATACGTATTTTGTCGAGGAGAACAAAGAACAATCCTGTATTGATTGGAGAACCGGGAGTAGGTAAGACTGCTGTTGTAGAAGGACTTGCCCAAAGGATACTTAAAGGGGATGTTCCCGAAGGGCTCAAAGATAAAACTATATTTGCCTTGGATTTAGGAGCTTTGATTGCAGGGGCAAAGTACCGGGGTGAATTTGAAGAACGCTTAAAAGCAGTATTGAATGATGTTAACAAATCCAACGGTAGAATTATACTGTTTATTGATGAACTGCACAATATAGTAGGGGCAGGTAAAGCAGAGGGTGCAATGGATGCCGGGAACATACTAAAGCCAATGCTTGCCAGGGGAGAACTCCATTGTATTGGTGCCACAACTTTGGATGAATACCGTAAATATATAGAAAAGGATGCGGCATTAGAGAGAAGATTTCAGCCCATTTTAGTGGACCAGCCGACGGTAGAGGATACCATCTCAATTTTAAGGGGTTTAAAGGAGAGGTTTGAAATACATCATGGTGTCAGGATAACTGATAATGCTATAATTGCCTGTGCTGTATTATCCAACAGATATATAAGTGACAGATTTCTCCCTGATAAGGCTATAGACCTGATGGACGAAGCAGCAGCCATGATAAGGACTGAAATTGACAGTATGCCATCAGAGCTTGACGAAATAAGCAGGAGGTTAATGCAGCTTGAAATAGAACGCCAAGCCCTCAGAAAAGAAGATGATCCTTATTCAAAAGAAAGGCTTGTAGCCCTTGAAAAGGAAATATCAGCCTTGAAAGATAAAGCAGATGCCATGAAGGCACAGTGGGAACTGGAAAAGCAGAATATTAAGAGAGAAAAGGATATCAAGCAACAGATAGAGGATGTAAAAAGGCAGATTGAAGAAGCTGAGAGAAATTATGACCTAGATAAGCTGGCAGTATTGAAACACGGTAAACTTCCGGAACTTGAAAAACAGCTGGAAGAGGAAAAGAAAAGAGTAAAATCCCATGAAGGAAATACTCTGTTAAAAGAGGAGGTTACCGAAGAGGAAATTGCTGAGATTGTTTCCCGGTGGACAGGTATTCCGGTTACAAGGCTCGTGGAGAATGAAAAGGATAAACTTTTAAATCTTGAAGAAATACTTCACAAGAGAGTTGTTGGGCAGGATGAAGCGGTAAGTGCGGTGAGTGATTCGGTTATAAGGGCAAGGTCAGGGCTTAAGGATTTGAGAAAGCCTATAGGTTCGTTTATCTTTTTAGGCCCTACAGGAGTCGGTAAAACCGAGCTTGCCAAGGCTCTTGCGGAGGCGTTGTTTGATACTGAGGATAATGTAGTGAGAATAGATATGTCGGAATATATGGAAAAACATTCTGTAGCAAGACTGATTGGTGCACCTCCGGGATATGTGGGCTATGAAGAGGGCGGACAACTTACAGAAGCCGTAAGAAGAAAGCCCTATTGCGTAATACTCTTTGATGAGATTGAAAAAGCTCATCCTGAGGTGTTTAATGTTCTGCTGCAGCTTCTTGATGATGGACGCCTTACTGACAGTCAGGGAAGAACCGTTAATTTTAAAAATACCGTTATAATTATGACTTCAAATATAGGAAGTCAGTATCTTCTAAACGGTATTTCCCCGGACGGTGAGATAAGTGATGGGGCAAGAAAAGAGGTTATGAACGAACTTAATAGAAACTTTAAAGCGGAATTCTTGAACCGTATTGATGAAATTGTGCTTTTTAAACCTCTACGGAAAGAAGAAATTATTAAAATTATTGATCTTGTACTTAACGATATCCAAAGAAGACTGGATGATAGGAAGATAAAGCTAAATGTAACCGATAGGGCTAAAGAATATATGGCAGACTCAGCCTATACACCGGTATACGGTGCAAGGCCTGTAAAAAGGTATCTGCAGAAGTATGTTGAGACACAGATAGGTAAAATGATTATCCAAGGAGTATTACAGGATAGAATGGAAGTAAAAATTGACTTTAATGGCGAAGGGTTATCCATAGAATCAGTGCAATAAATTTTACTGGACTTTGTGAATTCTAAAAATACCTTTGCCTTTTGTAAACTTTGCAGCGGTTTAAATATTAGAAGGTTGCACGCCGGAATTATTGGCATGCAACTTTTTCATTTTTCTAGCATTGCTCTGTTTTTTCCGATGTTGACGATGGGAAATTCAAGGTGTATAATGCTGCTTAAAATCGGTAAAGGATAAGAGGAATTAATGGAACAAATATTTTACAACCTTGATTTCCCTTACATATACAATAATGATTCAATGATTATTAACGGCGATTGCATGACTGTCTTGTCCAATATGAAAGACAAGTCTGTAGACTTGATATTTGCAGACCCACCCTATAATTTGGGTAAGGATTATGGAAATGACAGCGATAAATGGAAGGATAAGAGCGAATATTTAAATTGGTGTTATGCTTGGATTGATGAGTGTTTCAGAGTTTTAAAGGATTCTGGCACAGTTTATGTAATGAATTCAACCCAAAACATTTCATATATTGATGTTTATATACGTGAAAAATACAATATAATCAATAATATTGTATGGTATTATGACAGTTCGGGAGTGCAGTCAAAACACAAATTTGGCTCGCTATATGAACCGATAATTATGGCTAACAAATCGGCTAAGTTAAAATATACTTTTAACGGGGAGGATATAATGGTAGAAGCAAAGACCGGAGCTGTCCGAAAGCTCATTGATTATAGAAAAACTCCTCCCCAGCCTTACAATAGCAAGAAAGTTCCGGGAAATGTTTGGGAATTCCCCAGGGTACGTTATAGGATGAGTGAATATGAGAAACATCCTTCACAGAAACCGGAAGTATTATTAGAAAGAATTATTAAAGCTTCAAGTAATGTGGGCGACATTGTACTCGATCCTTTTTCCGGAACTTTTACTACTTCTGTAGTGGCAAAAAGACTTGGGCGTAAGTCTATTGGCATAGAGTTAAGCGAATGTTATTATAGAATTGGTCTAAGACGTGTATTTGGTTTGAGTGAAGATGGGGAAGATTAATAATTAATAGGATATCTACATAATAGAAGGAGTAGTTTCAATGAGTTTAGTTTCCATAGTAAAGGCTTCTCAATACGATAGAACGACAGTTGCCAAGGCATTGGAAGAGACTTTTGAGAACTTGGGCGGTGTCGAGAAATATATTAAACCGGGAATGAAGGTTGCACTTAAAGCAAACCTTCTTATGAAGAAAAAGCCTGAGGAGGCTGCAACGACCCATCCTGTTTTAGTGGGGGAACTTGCACGGATAATTAAAAATGCGGGAGCTGAAGTGCTGATTATTGACAGCCCCGGAGGACCATATACTCGATCTAGGTTAGAGGATATATATATTGGAACCGGTATGAAGGAAATTGCCGATGAAGTTGGAGCACAGCTAAATTACGATACTTCCGAAGTTGAAGTACAAAATCCCGACGGCAAATATATTAAAAAACTTAGCATATTAAAGCCTCTTGTGGAGGCGGATCTTGTAATAAACCTTCCGAAGCTTAAAACCCATGGTCAGATGGTTTATACCGGAGCCGTTAAGAATATGTTTGGGGCAATAGCAGGAATAACAAAGGTAGAGTATCACTTTAACATGAAGGAATACTCTAGGTTTGCAGATACCTTGATAGATATTTTCCTTAGTGTTAAGCCTACTCTTAATATTATGGATGCAATAATCGGAATGGAAGGTCCGGGGCCTTCGGCAGGAGTACCAAAGGAAATAGGAGTCATACTTGCATCGGAGAATGCCTTTAACTTAGATATGGCAGCAGTAAATATTGTAAACATTGATCCTAAAAAAGTTCCTATTTTAAAAAACTCCATCGAAAGAGGTTTATGCCCTGACAATATAAATAAGATTGAACTTGTCGGAGTACCCATTGATAGTGTTAGAGTTAAAGATTTTGATGTTCCTGCGTTAGAAGGACTTAAGGAAATCCGGTTTGTGAAGAATGATTTTCTTAAGAATCTTACAGGGGTTATACTTCCGAAACCGGTATTTGTTTTGGATAAATGTATCGGATGTGGGGACTGCAAAAGAAGTTGTCCTCCTAAAGCTATCGAAATGAAAAATAAAAAGCCCAAAGTTAAGCTTTCCAAATGTATAAGATGCTTTTGCTGTCAGGAATTGTGCCCTGCTAAAGCCATTGAAATAAGAAGGAATAAGGTAATAGACAAAATTGTGAAGCTGGCAGCAGGAATATTTATGGATATTAAGGGAAGCATTAAACATTAGGCAGTACAAAAACAAAACACTGTTTCCACAAATAAACATCAAAATTTTTTTAAAAATACTATTGACTTTTCACCTATGTATCTGCTACAATGTTAAAGCGTGCTGAGGTTGATATAAATAGCGCGAACAAATAAATATGGCGGCGTAGCTCAGTTGGCTAGAGCATACGGTTCATACCCGTAGAGTCGTTGGTTCAAGTCCGACCGCCGCTACCACCAAGTGGCCCATTGGTCAAGCGGTTAAGACACCGCCCTTTCACGGCGGTAACAGGGGTTCGAGTCCCCTATGGGTCACCATAAATTGGGCGCTTAGCTCAGCTGGGAGAGCATCTGCCTTACAAGCAGGGGGTCATAGGTTCGAGCCCTATAGTGCCCACCAAAAGAAGGAACTATACATCAAAAGTATAGTTCCTTCTTTTTTGTTTTCATGTTAAAGTTGAAGTAAAGTACTTAAAAGATTATTAATGCCATGTAAAAAACATATTAATGGTAAATTAAAATCAAGATTAATCAAACTTCTATACTTATTACTTTTCTATACTTATGACTTGTTTTAGTGTAAAAGGACGAAATTTCTTGACTTGAGCATTAGAAGCTTATAGATTCTTTGCGAGAGTCATGTAATAGAGTCCTTTACTACTAAAACAATTTCAACCGTACGAGACTCATAAAACCATGCACAAACTAAATTATTTTGTCTATAAATATCTCCGAGCAAAAACTTATTGACTAAAATCTACAAAATTCGCTTCTATATTTAAGGTTTCAAACTTTACTTAAGAATTTGAGCAGGCTTGTCTAAGTTATTTTTCCATAGTATAAAGCTATGTTTTTGTGGATAAGTGTCAGAATTATTTTAGTTGTCCACAACCGAATTTGACAAATAATTTTTGGCCGATGACCTATAATCAGTCGTGCACGGCAAAATTAAAAATGTATTTAGGAGGTCACAAAAGATGAAAACACATGCAATTGCTTACCCAAAATTAGGTAATGTTGAAAAGGTGTATGAAAGAACAAAAGAAGGACTAATGCTAAATGTTCCAATTTCAAAAAGCAGTATTCTTATACTTCTCATTAGTTTTATGTTAGGAAGGATTTCCCTGTTTCAAGGATTTATGCCCTTCGGAATAGCTTTCTTCATGGCAGCGACAAGTACAGGGACAAGCAGAATTTTAATGGCTCTAGCAGTTGCTTTAGGTATGATAACCGGTGGGGGGTTTGAACAAGTATATATAACAATTAGTTCAATAATTATATTTAGTGCTTTAGAGATGTTGCTTTCAAATAAGAAGAATGAGTTTAATATTTCGCTAATGGCATTTGTAAGTGTGATTATACCTCAAATGGTCATGGTAATTTTGCAGGGCTTTCTGTTATATGATACGTTAAGGAGCATATGTTATTCAGGTCTGGTTTTTGCATTGGTATTTATATTTAAAAATGCAATATCTATAATTGAAGGTTCAAAAAGGCGAGAGGTTTTATCTAATGAAGAAATGATAAGTCTAGCGATGCTTATGACTTTAACCTTGGCGGGAATAGGAAATGTTGAACTGGCAGGAATAAATCTCATAAATGTTACAGGAATTCTGGCCATTCTATTATTTAGCATGGTATCCGGTCCGGGAGTGGGAGCGGCTGTAGGAGTTATTGTCGGATTGGTAGTAAATATTATAAACCCAAGTATAACAATGGCAATAGCTGCCTATGCTTTTTGCGGACTGCTTTGCGGTGTATTTAAAAATTTAGGTAAAGTCGGTGTTTGCCTTGGGTTTATAGCGGCCAATGCTTTGTTTACATTGTATATAAACGGTTCGACAGAGGTATTGATTTATATAAAGGATATTTTAGCGGCAGTCTCAATAGCTTTACTTATTCCGAAAAAATATATTGAAAAAACCATAGGATACTTTACAGTAACTGCTGTTGGCATGAGGGACAAGTCATCCTATAGTGCAAGGATTAAAGAATTGACTATAGAAAGGCTTAATAAATTTTCTAAGGCTTTTGCAGAATTGGCAAAAACTTTTAAAGAAATATCCGAGACAACTGCTGCTACAAGTAAGCAGGATATATCCTCACTTTTTGACAGAGTTGCCGATAAAGTGTGTAAAGATTGCAGCTTATGCCTGCATTGTTGGGACAGGAATTTCTATAATACTTATCAGGTGATGTTTAAAATTATAGAAAAGCTTGAGGACAAAGGTTACATCGATGAAAAGGATATTCCGGATTATTTCATGGATAGATGCGAGAGAATAGGTGATTTTGTAAAGCAGGTAAACAATGTATATGAACTATTCAAGGTAAATCTTGTATGGAAAAATAGAGTGGGAGAGAGTAGAGGCCTTATGTCGCAACAATTGGACGGACTTTCCAAAGTGATAGCGAACCTAGCTAATGAGATTAATTATGACGTGAAATTCAAAGGTGACCTGGAGGATAAATTGCTGGTTGAACTTGATAAAGCAGGGATAAAAGCAAATGATACAGTGATCTTCCAAAATAAATGGGGCAAAAATGAAGTGACAATTTTCCATAAAGGTTGTGGTGGAACAAGAAACTGTATAAATACTATAGAAAAAGTTACATCGGAAGTTTTAGGCAGAAGAATGGTAAAGGAAAGGAATGAATGTGTGCAAAACCATAAAAACGGTATATGTACATTGAAGCTTGTTGAGGAGGAAACCTTCAGAGTAACCACCGGAGTTGCAAAGCTTGGGAAATATGATGCAGGTGTGTCGGGAGATAATTATACTTTTATGAATACCGGAGATGGAAAGTATATTTTGGCTTTGAGTGACGGGATGGGATCGGGCCGGAAGGCGGATTATCAGAGCAGGGCAGCAATAAGTCTTCTTGAGCAGTTTATGGAGACGGGGTTTGATAAAGATACTGCCGTAAAGCTTATAAATTCCATACTTGTTTTGAAATCCGATGATGATTCTTTTGCAACCATCGACCTGTCATCCATAGATTTGTATGACGGAAAGGTAGAGTTTGTAAAAATAGGTGCCGTGTCTACATATATAAAAAGACCGGATAGGGTGGAAACGGTAAAAGCTGTTTCTTTGCCGGCAGGAATATTAAGTGATATAGAAACGGAGCTAATTTGTAAGAATGTGAATAGTGGCGATTTTATAATAATGGTAACCGATGGTATAATTGATTCCTTTAAAAGCAATGAAGGCGGAGAAAAATCTCTTATAAAGTATATTGAGGAAATAGATAATTTAAATCCTCAAGGGATAGCAGATTCTATTTTAAACAAGGCATACTCAAATTGCGAAAACAAGGCATTAGACGATATGACAGTATTAGTGGCGAAAGTTTGGAAGAAAGTTGGATAGAAATATGTATATTTATGGGCAGAATGTTGCAAACTATCTCCGAATATATCTTTTGGAGGAAGTTTATGGTCTGTGATGATACAAAACGTGTTGTAATAATCAGGAATATATCTTCAAATATTGTTGAGGAAGCGATACTTGTTTTGAAAGACAAGAAGCCAAGTAAAAATAAGAATGCGGTGATTTTGACTGCGAACAATTCCAAAAAAGCTAACAATTACTTGTTAAAAGAAGCTGAAGACATAATCAATAATTATATAAAGGAAAACAATATAAAGGATGGGCTTATCCATGAATTGAATTTAAAGCCGTTTAATCTAAATAAGAGGTTTGTAAATACATTTATAAATCTCGCTCTTGTGGCAAGTATTGCACTTTTGCTCTTTATTATTGCAAAATTTTTTTAGAAAAGTAATTGTTAGCTTTATAAATATTTCATTGATTTTAAATTGGTTTAGTTGTATCATAAATAGTAAATAAAAAAGGGTAAAAAGAAAAAACAAGCATTTATGACAAAGGCTTGTTAAAATCCAATATCCTAAGGAGAATTTATGTGGAAAAACCGACGTTGTTAGATATATTGCTTTTTCCAAAATCTTATTTTGCAAAGTTAACGGATAAGCTCCCAACCTTATTTTTAGGAATTCTATTTGTGGGTTTGTCCAATGCAGTGTTCCTGCTGTTGGACTACATGCCCGGAATATTTTATAATAAGACATTAAGTGTATTGATATTTAATTCTACGCTTGCCCTTTGTGTTGCTGTTTTACTGGGGCTTATAGATGTTATTTTCTTTTCGCTTCCTTTATTTGATTTATTTAAATTTTTTAGAGTTAAAGAGAGAATAAGGAATATAAACGGGCAGTTAATTAAATTAATGAAAGTGTACATATCTGCACATTTTATTATTGTTCCGGTACAAGTCTTTTTTGAAGCTACTGTCCGATTAGCTGAATGGGGAGGAATGACTTCAAGTTTTGCTTTTTATATAGAGCTAATTGAGTTTATTCTAATGCCTATTTGGTTAGGGGCAATAGTAGCTAGGGGTATAAATACAATTTACGATTTTGATGATAGACTGAAAAGTATGATATTTGTGATTGTTTATAGCTGGCATTTTATATTGTCCTATGCACTCGGCTATACTATAGGAAGTTGGATTTTACTGCTTTTTAGATAAATTGTTTTACATATATGTGTCAGTTGCCAATTTGCGTATATTAGATTATAATATTATGGTGAAAAATTAAGTCCCGGTGGTCTAATGGATAAGGTAGTGGATTCCGGTTCCACTGATACGGGTTCGATTCCTGTCCGGGACGCCAAATTATTAAACACCAGTGTTCATATGAATGCTGGTGTTTTTTATTTAACGCTTTGTGAAGATGATGAAGAACACAAATCGAAAGGGGAATGCTATTTGCCAAAATATTAAAACTTTATGAGCGAAAAGGATAGATCAAGGAAATTTATGGTAATAACAACTGTAACCCACTAGTACTAAGGTCTGTAAAAATTTAACGCTCGACATTCTCTAGTGCATATGATAAAATATAATTAGATAAAAAATACATAATTATTTGAAATTTCTATATACTATGTATGATAAGTTCGTACTTAGTATCGAATTTATTCTTATCTTTTAGTAAAAACTGCAATAGTAACTAATGATCTTAAGTGCATAAGGAACTCGGTTCGTCATATAGTTTAAACCCGAAGGGGGGAGTGGTTATGGGACCTTTTCAGGAAAGATTTACCCAAAAAAACACCAATGCTACTTTGTGTACTGCATCTGTAAGTTTGGACATGATTAGATGGAGAGATGTTGAAGTAGATGATGTTTCAACTTCAGGACTTACTTTTTATACCGATAAGGCTTACAAAGTAGGGCAGATATTGAAATTTGATCTAAGGGTATACAGCATGCTTACTGAATTTGACATTCCTCTGGAGGCGAAGATTATTGAAGAAAAAAAATCTATTGATGGATATACTTATGTTGTCAAGTTTGAAAAAATTGAAGAACATGTAAAAGTCCAATTAGACGAGATTTTTAAAGCTAATATTGTTTCGACAACTAATCCTGAAAGTACGACCGGTGATGGAATATATTCTTTCATATTAAACCCGAGAAATAGAGCTGTAAGAGTTTAATCTTTATCCATTAATAGAATATTTTTAACAGAGAGCTAATAAAATAATTATCCTTAAATTTTTAAAAGATTCTTAAATAAGAATCTTTTTTTATTCTTTTTTAGAAGCTTATATAAGAAGCATCAATGGAATTATATTTATGCAATTTTTTAATTTGAATTTCTAAATTCTTTATAATATTCTATTTGGGATGAATTCAAAAAGTCGTATATTAGGAAGGCTAAAATTGCAAAAGTCGAACTTTTTGATTAAACTACTATATGGGAGGAGAAATATGAAAATTGGCAATGTGACTTTGGAAAACAACATTTTTTTGGCGCCTATGGCAGGTGTTACCGACATGCCCTTTAGGATTTTATGTAAAGAGCAGGGCTGTGGGCTATTATATACTGAAATGATTAGTGCAAAGGGTATTTATTATAATGATGCGAAAAGTTTTAAGTTGACGGAAATAGATCCTAAAGAGGAACCTACTGCATTGCAGATATTTGGCTCGGAACCGGATATTATGGCAAAAGTTGCAGAAAGATTGAGTCAACTTAATGCTGCAATTATAGATATAAATATGGGTTGTCCTACTCCTAAAATAACTAAAAACGGTGAAGGATGCGCTTTGATGAGAAATCCTGAATTGGTAGCAAAGATTGTAAGGGAGGTAGTTAGGGCATCAAGCAAACCTGTAACTGTAAAGATCCGCAAGGGTTGGGACGATAATAGTATTAACGCGGTTGAAATTGCAAAGATAGCTGAAGATAATGGTGCTGCAGCTATAGCTGTTCATGGAAGGACGAGGGAACAGTTTTATTCCGGTAAGGCCGACTGGGATATAATAAAAAAGGTAAAAGATGCTGTATCAATACCGGTTATCGGCAATGGGGATATTGTTAATGAGGAAGATGCGAAAAGGATGCTTGAAGAAACCGGCTGCGATGCTGTTATGGTAGGCCGTGGAGCACAAGGGAATCCTTGGATTTTTGATAAAATTATTAAATACCTAAAATTTAACATCAAGCAATCCGATATATCATGTGATGAAAAAATCAAAATGATAAAAAGGCATATGCAAATGCTTATTGATGTTAAAGGAGAAATTTCCGGAGTTCGTGAAATGAGAAAGCATATTGCTTGGTATATCAAGGGGATGAGAAATTCAAATGCGTTAAAAGAGAAGGTATTTCGTGCAGTTTCGCAGCAGGAAGTTTTAAATTTGTTAGATGAATATTTGGATGGTATTAACGCTGTAAATCATTAATATATATAATTGTTGAAATTACAACTTTTTAACTTTAACAGGACAAAATATTGATTTTAATATATTAGAATGGTAATATAGAAGCAATAGAACTTTTAATATGGTGTCGTAGTTTTATAAATAATACTTAAGGAGTAGATAAAATGGTAACGTTGCCTTTCATTAAAAACAGCCTTATAAGTATTGATATCGGTTTTAGAAATATAAAAATCGTTGAAGTAGAGGTAGGAAAAAATAACGAGATATTTATTAAAAATTTCGGAATAGCTTCTACACCAAAAGGGTCTATAAAGAATGGCGCTATTAAGGACGTTAAGAGCGTTACCAATGAGATCAAAAAAGTGATGAATGAAATTAACGTCAAAGCAAAGAACGCCAAAATTGTTATGTCAGGTACAAATATCATTTCCCGAATCTTTTTAATTGATCATATTCCGGGACAAGATTTGTCTGTTGCAGTTAGAAATACAATTTCTCAAAACATGCCTATTGATATGGATGCGCATCAGATAGACTACAAAGTTCTTCAAGAACTAAAAGAAAATGGTTCTTCTAAATTGAAAGTTTTTGTTACAGCCGTTTTAAAGAGTATTATTCAAAGTTACATAGATATATTGATAGAACTTGGCTTAAAGCCGATATCGGTTGATATTCCTGCAAACAGTACTGCTAAGTTTTTTAATAGAGATATAATGGTAAACGAAAGTGAAACATGGTTTAAGAAAAAGAAATACAGTAAATTGAGTCAAAACACTTTTGCAGTTATAGATTTTGGTTCTGAGACAACTATAGTAAATATACTCAGAGACAGAGTTCTTGAGTTTAACAAAGTTATACTGAGAGGAAGCAGCAACATTGATGAAGTTATTGCAGCAAAGCTGTTTAAAAAGCTGGATGAAGCTGAGCGACTCAAGAAAATACACGGTATGGAGCTGCCTGAAACTAATGTTAGTGAGGAGCAGGAAGTATTATATCAATGTATAAAAAGTGTGATTGATGATATTGCGAAGCAGATTTACCAATGCTTTGAGTTCTATGAAAAAAGATGTTACGGTGATAAAGTAGGTAAGATCTATATTATCGGTGGAGGTTCTTTGCTTAAAGGATTGAGAGATTATCTTGAGGATGTATTTACTGTACCGGTTTATCCGGTTAGCCTTTTAAGCATTGAAGGAATTGAGATAAACCAAGGTTTAGACGGCGAAAGATTAAATTATTTGATAAACTCTGTAGGAATAACTTTATAATTTGAAAGTACATAGAGAAACGGCACAGTTATGTGTCGTTTTTTATGTATTTATACGAGGAAAGAGAGATAAAATAAAGCAGTATTTAATACTGCAAGAATTTTATGTATAGTATTAATATAAACTAAAATTCAAAAGTTGGGGAACTTGATGATTTTTAGGAGCTAGGAGGTAAGAAGAATTTATATGCACGACGACGCGAAGGAAAATTTAAACAATCTTGTCGGTAAACCGCCAAGTGAATCCCAGGTAGAGATGACTGAATTGGTTTTGCCCAATGATACAAACCTTTTAGGTAATCTCCTTGGAGGAAGATTAATGCATTGGATTGATATAGCGGGTGCAATGGCAGCTTCACGACATTCAGGAAGGATTGTTGCAACCGTTGCTTTAGATAATCTTGACTTCAGGCATCCTGCACGTATGGGAGAATTGGTTATACTGAAAGCAAAACTTACATGGGTAGGAAGGACTTCCATGGAAGTGGGTGTAAATGTTTATGCCGAGAACATAAAGTCAGGAAAAACTATATTGACTAATAAGGCTTACATTACTTTTGTTGCTCTAGATGAAGAAGGAAAACCGACGCCGGTGCCGCCCCTTTTACCCGAGACTGAGGAGGAAAAATTTAATTTTCAGCAAGGAGAGTTAAGACGTCAGGAAAGATTGAGAAGAAAATGTATGGAAGAGAGTGCTTCTAGGGGCAACTAATATGTAGAAAGTATATTGAACATGAATTTTGCCTCTTCCAAGGTAAGTAAAGGAGAAAAAGAAGGGGCCATAAAGGCCCCAACTTTAAATTCCATGATTAATTTATATGACTCTCTTAGCCCCAATATATCTTTGGGCATAGTATGTTGTATTTAAGTTCGAAATAGTAACTTTACCGGCACCGGAACTTGCATGGATAAACTGGTTGTTTCCAATGTAAATTCCCACATGGGAAGGACCGGATTTGTATGTGGTAAAGAACACAAGGTCACCTTTCTTTAGTTGTGATTTTGCTATCCAATATCCTGAATTATATTGTGTACTGGATGTTCGAGGTATTGTGATATCATTCTTTAGCATAACATAATGAGTAAATCCCGAACAATCAAATCCCGACGGTGATGTACCGCCCCATACATAAGGTACTCCGGAATAGCTTTTGGCTTTTGATACTACTAAGTCTTCTTTTATAAGTCTTGAAGTTATCGGTCCTACTATACCGTCAGCGGCAACATTTTTATCTTTCTGGTAGTTTTTAACTGCCTGATAGGTCAAACTGCCGAAGTATCCGGTAGAATTGACCTTCAAATAACCAAGAGCCCTTAAATCATCTTGAAGGTTGTACACTTCACTTGTTTTCATTCCCTGTTTTAAAGTTATATGTTGTGTGTGATAGTCTGCATATGTTGTATTTACAAACATTAAGGCAGATATAAAGACAGACACAAATACTGTCATTATAAAAACTGTTAATTTCTTTTTCATTATAATTCTCCTCTCTAAGCCGACGAGGTTAGTTGACGGGTTAGGAGAGAGCGGATTTCCCCCACGTTTTGAAAATTGTATTGGATTAATTCAAAAATAACCTAATAAATATCACCGGTATTTTAGAAAAAGTTATCCGATAAAAAACGTTTAACCCCAAATTGATCCCCCGTTCCTCACATTATAAAGGATTAGGCTTCCATTATATTTATAATTATTTATTACTTTGCAATAGCTTTAAGGGTGTTATACGAATAGATAGTCTAATGTGTTTATATATAAAAGACAAAACAAAAAAGCTGTCTAGATTATCTATATCAGCCCTTTGTATGCAAAGTATATAACGAATACGTTTTACTATTATAGTTGACTAAACTTTGTAAATCAACCTGTAATATATACCATGGTTTTTTTATCAAGTTTATAAGGGATTTGTGGTTCTAAGAAATGTAAATTTAGCAGTATTTGAAATTATAGAGCATAAGTAAATTTATTTATAAATATTAATTAAAAGGACAATTTTTTTGAGGGTGGAAAATGGGGAAAAAATCATTTGTTGGAAGCGCAATAATATTAATGATTGCTGGATTTATAGTAAAAGTATTAGGCTTTGTATATAGAATATATCTTTCTAATCTTATCGGTGCTGAAGGAATGGGACTTTTTCAGCTAATTTCACCTATATATTCTCTGATTATTCTAACTTTGACCTCCGGGATATCTATAGCCGTTTCAAAAATGGTTGCTGAGGAGCTGGCTAAAAACCATTTGGTAAATTTAAGACGCATTACTTCCTGTGCACTTTTTATAATAATGTTGTCCGGAATTATTGTTTCGGTGTTTATTTTCATATTTATTGATCCTATTGTAAATGTTATTCTAAAAGATTCAAGAACCTACTATTCGATGCTTTTATTAATACCATGCATACCCGTCGTTGCGGCGGCCTCTGCATTAAAGGGATATTTTTACGGAATTCAGAACGTTGTGCCTACGGCGTTTTCTCAAATAGTAGAACAGTTGGTGAGAATAACTCTTGTCATAACTATGGCTGGATACTTTTTAAATATAGGTTTGGAATATGCATGTGCATTGGCAACATTGGGAATGGCAGTGGGGGAAATATCAAATCTGGGAGTACTTGTTATAGTGTATAAGATAAAGAAAAATAAAGAGAATAGTACATCTAAGAAAGGGTTTATGAGGAAGAGATATATTGTAAAAGATTTGGTGAAAATATCTATTCCTATTTCCTTTAACAGATTGATAACATCGATAATGTCAGCAGTGGAAATGATTTTGATACCAAGGATGCTTTTGGCGGGAGGCTTAAATTACCAGAGCAGTATGGAAGAGTTCGGAAAACTTATGGGAATGGCCATGCCTTTGGTGTATTTCCCGTCTTTGGTGACTTCATCACTGGCTACCACTCTTGTACCTGCGATATCAGAAGCTATGTCCACTAAAAGATATAAGACGGTAAATCACAGAATGTCCATGTCCATTCAACTGAGTGTAATTCTTGGATTTATTTTTACAGCCATATTTATGACTTTTCCCAATGAAATAGGCGATATGCTTTATAGAAGGGAACGAATAGGAGATATATTGTATTTGTTATCATTTACCAGTGTGTTTGTGTATTTACAGCAAACGCTGTTAGGAATTATGAACGGTCTTGGTAAGCAGGGAATTTCTTTAAGAAACTCAATGGTAGGGTATATAATCAGAATAGCTTTTGTTATTTACTTGATCCCGGTACATGGAATTAAAGGTTATATTATAGGTATGATTGTGAGTTCTGCCATTGTTTGTGCTCTAAATATAGCTACTGTAGTAAAAACTACAGGTATGGTTCTGGATATTAGAAATTGGTTAATGAAACCGGCAATTATTGGAGCAGTAATGCTTGCTATAGGCAGATATGTTTTTTACTTTTTTACAATTTTTAGGTTGAGTTCGGTGCTGACTACTATTATGGCTGTGTCGGGCAATGTACTGATAGCATTTATATTGCTGTTTGTATTTGGCATACTCGATAAAAAAGAAATGATGAAGCTTATTGGTATTAAGAAAATATAGAAATTTTCAATAAAAACGATAATAACTTGCCTAATTCTTAAGTTACAAAGCCTATTAAACGGATTTTTAAATGTAAAAACTCAAAGTTTTGGAACAGTCTTTTAAAATTATAGAAATTAGTAATGATGAGTTTATTGGGAAGTTCTTTATGCACATTTATGTATAATAATTCATAAGATGGGATATATCTATAATTAGAATAGAAATCTTTAGAAAAATTGAAATAATAACAGATAATTAATATTAACTGACATTGAAAGTCAAAGAAGGTCAAAATCAAATTTTGATCTTTGATGCCTACGTGTGCTATAAATAAATTGTAAGGTCAAAGAAAGTCAAAGTTAAAAATGGTTATTGATGGAGGTGTTTTAAATGTTTGGACTTACGCCATATAATAGAAGGAATAACGGAATTTCAGCAAGAGGAGATGTTTGGGATGTTGGCAGAAGCTTTTTTGAAGATTTTTTCAATGATCCGTTCTTTAGGGAAGGTTTTATTCCTACAACCGGCATTAAAGCCGATATACGTGAAAACGACAAGGAATATGTATTAGATATAGAAATACCCGGTGTTAAAAAGGAAGATATAAAACTTGAATTAAGAGATGATGTTCTTACAGTTTCGGTTGACCGTAATGAGGAAATAAATGAGGAAAGAGAAAACTATATAAGAAGAGAACGTAGGTATGGTTCGCTAAGCAGAAGCTTCTATGTTGAGAATATAAAACCTGAGGATGTGAAAGCTAAATATATCAACGGAATTTTGACAGTTACTCTTCCTAAAGACAAGAATGTTAAAAGAAATAGCCATAGGATAGACATACAATAAAAGGTTTTGTCGGATTACTTAAGTAAATAAAAAGTAAATAAAAAAATACATTTTCGAAGTTTGAATGGAAATAAAAATCCATTTAAACTTCGAATTTTATTTTTGGGTATTTTTATAATGAATTATTTCAAAAAAGACCATTTAATATCCGGTGACAAACCTATTATGAAAGTTTAAGGGCTTTTGAGCATAAGTTCATTTAAATTTTGCTTGAATGGTTAATAGGCCGGTTGTTTTATAAAAATTACTGTAATATTTTTCTGACTTTCGAATATATATAATGTGCACTAATTTTCATGTAATATTAAATTGATATTACAACTATTGAGAATAATGGAAAAATATAGTATAATTATCCTGGAGGCTATTATTTGGGGGAGTATAGTTTGAGAGGAGGGTTACGGATGGATAATTTCACACAGAAGTTAAAAAGGGAGATAGTTGAGAAAAACTCACTGCTCAATTCCTTCGACCAAAACTATGACTCAAACAGAGAAAGTGCTGAAAGCATCAAGCTTCAGTTGGATAGCCTTCTTTATCAGTATTTCAAGACGTTAAGATACGCTGATGAGGAAGACTGAAAGATGAAAAGTTAGCATCGAAGTGGACTCAAAGAGGACATATAGGATGCACTTACATATTTACATCAGATTTAGAGCCGGTAAGGACAATATAGTTCTGCCGGCTCTTAAGTTTTTTGTTTTATAAAAAGCTCTGGTATTAGCAAATAGCAAATGATATAATAAATGACTGATGGCTATGGGTATAATAAAAGGACTATATGTTTATTGATAAAAATTTGCATATATTATAATTGCTTTAATTTGGAAATAGTCATACATATTTATTGAATTTAGGCTTTTAATTTGTGATAGCAGTAGATTTCAATATAGAATACTGGAAGTCTTTAGGAGTGGATTATATTGGACAGTTGTTCCAAAGAAATAAACAATATTAGCGTAATTCAGAAAATTGCAGCATATATAAAGTTATTAAGGCCAAAGCAATGGATTAAAAATTTATTTGTAATTGCTCCTTTGGTATTTGCTAAGCATATATTTGATTACAATTATGTTGTCAAAGTAGTTGCGGCTTTTATTCTATTTTGCCTTATTTCTTCAAGCGTCTATGTTTTAAATGATATTATTGATTGTGAGAAGGACAAGCTTCATCCGAAAAAGAAAAAAAGGCCTATTGCGTCAGGCGTTATAAGTAAAATTGAAGGCTGTATAGTACTGGCCATTTTGCTGCCGCTAGTTTTATTTGCTTCATTCTATATTGATTTATACTTTGGCTTGGCTATTTTAGTGTATTTTATAAATAATATGCTTTATTCCTTTAAGATAAAGCACATAGTGATACTTGATGTAATGAGCATTGCTTTCGGTTTTTTGCTTAGAGTTATTGGTGGAGCGCTTATTATAAGAGTCTATATTTCACCGTGGATTCTTTTGTGCACATTGCTGCTTGCTTTGTTTCTCGGGTTTAGCAAGAGGAGGAATGAACTTGTTGTACTTGAGAAGGGCGCTGAAAATCACAGAAAAATATTAGAAGAATATTCCCTTGAATTTATTGATAATATGCTTTCTATTGTCACAGCATCAACGGTTATGGCATATTCGCTATATACATTTTCCACAAATAGTGAAAACTATAATATGATGCTTACCATCCCTTTTGTTTTATATGGTATATTCAGATATCAATATATAATTTATAAGAAAAACGAGGGCGGAAGCCCCGAGGAGACAGTTTTGTCGGATATACCGCTTATTATAAGCATAGTGCTTTGGGGTATAGTAAGTGTTGCAATACTGTATTTTTAGATACCTAAGTGGTTCCATAATTTTTTGTGACGTTAATTGATTGGATATTTTTTGACATTACCTAATATAAGGAGATTTTTTGGCATGAAAAGTAAAGCAAAAACGGAAAGTACGGCAAAAACAGTTGGAATTGTAATGATTATTATGGTATTTTCAAGGCTTTTGTCCTTGTTCAGCGTTATAGCATATACTTCGTTTTTCGGAACTGAAAGCATGGAAATAAACATATATTCCTATGCTATACAGTTTCCTAATATAGTTTTTACTGTGTTTGGAACAGCTCTTACCACAGTAGTGATACCTATATTTGCCAGTAATCTTGAGTCGGGAAATAAAAAGCGGGCTTATAAATTTGCCGATAATGTTATAAGTCTAGCTACTGCTTTTACTTTAGGGCTTTCATTGTTAGGTATACTTTTAGCACCCCTTTTGCCGTTGATGACAAAGTACAGAGCGAATGAAAATGACTATAATTTTGCAGTTTGGGCACTTAGAATAATGTTTCCCATTATGATATTTTATGCTTTGAACTACATATTTCAAGGTATTTTACAGTCGCTGGGCAAGTTTAACATGCCTGCCTTTGTATCCATACCCAGCAGCCTTATACAGATCGGTTATGTTTATTTGCTTGGTGATAAATATGGAGTTAAAGGCCTGCTAATTGCCACCTTTATTGCTCTATCGACACAGGCTTTGATACTAATTCCGCCAATATTAAAGACCGACTACAAATATAAACCGTCTTTCAATTACAGAGACGAGGATATACAAAAGGCTATAAAGCTCATGATTCCAATTATTATAGGCACTTCTGCCTATCCTTTCAACCTCTTTTTCAATGTTACCATAGCAGCAAATCTCGGTGAAGGCAATATGGTTACAATGCTTACTCTTGTGCAAAATCTTGTATCCTATGCTGTTCTGGCTTTTATTTATTCGGTGACAGCGGTGGCCTTTCCGAAGTTTTCGGCCTTGGCATCAAAAAGTGATATAAGTGAATTCAAGGATAGTGTTGTAAAAGTTCTTACATCAATGTTTTACTTTTTAATGCCGGCAACAGCAGGATTTATATTGGTACGCAAAGAGCTTTTAAACCTTATTGTTGGATGGAAGAAGTTTACTCCTGAAGATGTTGAGTTGGCAAGTGTGTTAATGTCCCTTTACGCTCTGGGGGTAGTCGGTATGGGAGTAAAGGAGGTTATAGACAGGGCCTTTTACTCTCTGAAGGATACAAAAGCTCCTGCTATTATAGGTGTAATTGTAATGGCTGTCAATATTTCTGTGAGCCTGTTGCTGATGAATATTATAGGAGTTTACGGAATACCTATAGCATACTCTGTCTCCATACTGACCGGAGCAGCAGTGCTGCTATTATTGCTTAGAAAGAAAATAGGAGCCTTTGGCGGCAAAAAATTGATTAGAGTAATTATAAAAATAGCTATATCCTGTATTGTTATGTCAGCAGTGGTTTTACCATTAACTTGGCTGTTAAACGGGCATACCTTTAGAGCCGGTCTTATTACTGGAGCAGTCCAAAAAATAATACCTAGTGTAAGCTCTGGTATTATTAATTTGCTTCAACAGTTGACTGACAGAGCAATTAAACTCTGTGTTCCGGCCGGTTTAGGTGCTATAGTTTATTTTGCTTCTACTTATGTGTTAAGGGTAGAAGAAGCTGTGGACGTGTTTAAAAAGCTTAAAGCTAAATTATTAAAGCAAAACTAATATGCTACTGTTGGGAGGATTTGAGATGAAAAAACTGAGAACCTATGTTTGTTTAATGCTATATTACGCTATTGCTCGCCATCTTCCCGGATCGGATATGATTTACAGCTTAGGCTCAAAGCGGATACGCCGGTTTTTGTGCAAGAGAATATTTAAAAAGGCAGGGAAAAATATAAATATTGAACATGGCGTATTTTTTGGTTCCGGTGCCGATATTGAAATTGGAGATAACTCCGGCTTGGGATTAAACTGCAGAGTTTCAGGTCCTTTGAAAATTGGAAACGATGTAATGATAGGTCCTGATGTAATGATATTTACTCAAAATCACAGAAATGACAGATTGGATATTCCAATGAGGCTCCAGACTGATCCGAAAAAACCGGTGGTAATTGAGGATGATGTGTGGATTGCTGCAAGAGTAATAATATTGCCCGGAGTTACTGTTCACAGGGGTGCAATTGTTGGGGCTGGGGCTGTTGTGACAAAGGATGTTCCTGAATATGCAGTTGTAGGTGGTAATCCTGCTAAAGTAATAAGATATAGGAATGTAAAGAAGGTGTAGAAGTCTTTGTATTTGGACTGGTTGTAAATAAAGTTAATTTCTATTTGGAAAGTAGGATTAGGAAGGAGGACCTATGTTAAAGGTTTTATATTTGCTGAATCATGCAGGTAAAGCGGGGACCGAAAGGTATGTACAGACGCTTGTAGAGAAACTTAATAACGATAAAATTAAAGCATATTTTGCATATAATGAGAGCGGTCTCTTGGTAGACAGGATGAAAGAACTTGGGGTGGAAACTTATAGAATTGAGATGAGAAACCCCTTTGATTTAAAAGCCGTTTTTGAGCTAACCAAGTTATGCAAAAAATTGGACATTGATTTGATCCATACCCAGTTTCTAAGAGAAAACTATATAGCTCTGTTATCGAGGATTTTAAACCCAAAAGTTAAGGTGATTTATACCAACCACTTTATAATGGCTAATAACGCCATTTTAAGAATGACCAATCGAATGCTCAATCCTTTAAGATCGTGGGTTATTGCCGTTTGTAACAAGGGAAAGGACATGATGATTTCCAACGGTATAGACGGAAAAAAGATAAAAGTTATTTTTAACGGTGTGGATATAAATTACTGGGGTGAAAAGGTAGAGTCCACTTTGAGAAAGGAATTTAATATTGGAGAAGATGAATTTGTACTACTGTGTGCATCAAGGTTTGCCCATGACAAAGGTCATAAATTTCTCATTGACTCTATTGCCCAATTGAAGAAATTGACCGACAAAAAGTTTAAATGCGTACTGGCTAATGACGGGCCTTTGCTTGAAGAGTGTAAAAAACAGGTTAAGGAATTGGGGCTTGAGAAAGAAGTTATTTTTACCGGCTTCAGGAAGGATATTAAGAATTTGATTTACGGCTGTGATCTGTATATAAATTCATCGGAGCATGAAGCCTTAAGTTTTGCCATAATTGAGGTTTTAGCCTGTGGAATTCCTGTCATTGCTACCGATATGGCCGGGAATGGAGACATAATTAACGACGAGACCAAATGCGGAATCCTGGTGGAATATAACAATCCTACGGGGTTGGCACAGGCTATTAATCGCATAATGGCGGATAGAGAATTGCAGGAAGAATTGGGCAAAAATGCATTGAAAGCTGTAAAAGAGAAATTTAATCTTGATAAGGTGGCTGCAGAAACTTATAATTTATACATGGAAAGCTGCAGCAAAGTTATTCAAAAAAAATAGATATAGGAGTGTATGAAAGATGATTATTGACAGTAAAGGGAAACTTTTTGGAAAGGTGAGCATTATTGATATTATTGTAGTTTTGGTTGTAATAGCGGCAGTTGCAGGTATCGGTTATAAGATGAGCCATTCCAATACCATTCCTTTGACAGCAAAAACCGATAAGATAAGGTTGACTTTCTATGGAGAGGAAGCACCGGAGTATGCAGTTAAGGCATCAAAAGTAGGGGATATAGTAAAAGACTTCGATCAAGGGGCAACATTTGGGAAATTGGCAGAAGCGATAGAAACTGGAGATGCTTTGTCTTTTACCGATTTCACTGAATATGTCGATGGACAGTGGATAGTTGGTAGTAAGCCTGGGTATTGTTCTTATAAAATGGTTGTTGATGGAGAAGCAGTAATTAATGCAGACGGTGGAATTAATATTGGTGGCGTGAACTATTATGTGGGAAGAAGTGCTACAGTAAGAGTGGGTAATAACGTATTTACAGGACGAATTTATAGTATTGAAAAAAAGGAGTAATGCATCTTGCTATATAATAGTTTGTTTTTTAAGCCGATATTATATATGATAAGGGTTATTGAAGCGTCCTATGATGGGAGCTTTACCCAAAAGTTTTTTAACTGGATAATGCGTGTGGCAAATAAAATCAATGTTGCTTACGAGAATAGTTTAACCCATAAGCTAATTGATAAAATAGTTAAAACATTAATATTGCTGTTTACCAATAGTGCAATATTCGGGTTCTTCTTGAGGATTGGAAATTTAAACAAGTGGTGGGAGAACAGTCTTTTATTTAAAATTATAAATGGTATATTGACTGTACCATCAAATTTTTTAAAAAAGCTGTATAGAAAGTACGAGGCAGTATTTGAAGAAAGCCTGTTTTTCCGACTATTGTCACTGTTCCTTGAAAGATTTGAAATTATTGTGGCAATTGTGCTGGTAATAACATTAGTTGTACCCCATGAAATGTGGTCGAATATTTACAGTACCATTTTTGCCGCAATACTGTTAGTGTTATTGTTTGTAAGCACAATTATCAAGAAGAATTCCTTTTTTAATTTAAAAGCCCTTGATTTCTCTTTGATTATATTTATGCTTGTGGTAGCACTATCATGGTTTACTTCAATTGACCGAGGATTAAGTTTGAGATTTCTCATTATTAATTTTACTTGCTTTTTATTTGTTTTGATAATTACAAGTTCTATCAGAAATGAGAAATCTTTAGGCGATTTTATTGAGATACTTCTTGTTGGAGTTACTGTTATTGCATTATATGGTTTGTGGCAGTTTGTAACTGATTCGGTACCTTTTGACCCTTCACTTACAAATGTAACCCAGAATGAAGGTATGCCGGGAAGAGTATATTCAACTTTGCACAATCCAAACAATTTTGCTGAAATTTTAGTAATGATGCTGCCTTTTTATGGAGCGGTTATATTTAATGCCAAAACTTTTGTAAAAAAGGCTGCATTTACTGTTTTGGCTCTTCCGGTTTTAGCTGTCCTGTTTTGCACAGGTTCAAGGGGTGGATGGATAGCTTTTGCCGTGTTTGTATTGGTGTATACTTTCCTTAAAAATAAGCGTCTTTTGCCCTTTATGGTGGCTGCTGGAATAATGGCAATACCGTTCCTTCCGCAGCATGTTTACAGAAGGATACTAACTTTATTCCGACTCTCAGCGGATAGTTCAGCGCAGTACAGAATAAAGATTATTAAGACGTCATGGCCTATGCTCAAAGAATTCTGTTTGACAGGGGTAGGCTTAGGTACCGATGTCTTTATGGATGTTGTGGCTAATTATAAGCAGTATGTAACAAAGGTACCGGTTCATACCCATGTGCTGTATATGCAGATATGGGTAGAAATGGGCATAATGGGTATTTTATCTTTTGTGTGGTTTTTATTTAGAACAGTTAAAAGTGCTGTGACAAACATCCTGGAAAAAACAAATATATATTTTGACAATGTGCTGATGGCAGGAACTGCATCCTTGTTGGGGATACTTTCGATGGCAGCGGTGGAGTACATATGGTATTATCCGCGAGTAATGCTGTTTTTCTGGGTTGACGTAGCAATTGTTTTATCAGTTCTGAGCGTTATAAGAGTTAGGAGAAACAAACTTTCGGAAGATTAAGTGAGGGTTTTTAATTATGATTAATCCACTTAAAAGGTTTATTAAAAATAGGAAAGGGCGAAACAACAGAAAGTTTGACAGGAAGCTTCTTAAAAAGAATAATATACACTTGCTTATTCTTGATGAAAGATGGAATGGGCTTTTTAAAGATACTGATAAAACGGTTGAGATACTTGAATGTGAAAAGAAAATTCGGGAATTGCTTAAGAAGGAAGCTAGTTTGACTTCAGAATTAAAGGAACTTGCTCACAGGAAAAAAGTTTGCATGGATACCATAATACAGCTTACTTCTGATGTGTTTGACAAAAACGATGAGCAGGCAAAGGAGAAAATGCAAAGCTGTGAAAAGGAAATAAAATATATAAATAAAAGAGTTAAGGAAATAGAAGAGGAGCTTGAGGTTAGCCCTGACAAACTTAAGGATGCAAACCTTGAGCTTCTTGAGCATACGGTTAACACGGTTTATTTTAAAATGCGGAATAATCAAAAGAGATATAAGCAACTGGAAAAATTGATTGAGGAGACTTCACAAAAATTGAAGGAATATACTGAAGAGATGGAAACTTTACGTCAGGATGATACCGACGTTTATTCTTATTTTCACGACCTTTTGGGTGGAGAAGAATTGGAAAAGTTGGATAAAGAATACTTTGGGGAAAGTTTTACTACTTTAAGGCATGACAAAAGTGCCGATAAACATAATAAGAAGAAAAGATGAGTATTTAAGAAACAAAGGAATATTATTTTTGTAAATTGTTAAAACAAGCTTAATTTAAAAACATTATATGAAATACCTGGAGGATTGAAATGCTTGTAGTAACACCGGATGAAATGAAGATAATTGACAAAACTGCTATAGATGAGTTTGGTATACCGGGTATAGTGCTGATGGAAAATGCAGCGTTAGGAGTTGTACGAGAGATTGTTAAAATCTTAGGAGATATACCGGGGAAAAAGGCTATTGTACTTGCAGGCAAGGGAAATAACGGTGGAGATGCCTTTGCAGTTGCAAGACATTTATTTAATATGGGTGCTAATGTGAGTGTGCATGTGTTGGCAAAGCTTGCGGATGTAAAGGGAGATGCCAAAATCAACCTTGATATTTTGCTCAAAATGGGTATAGAAGTAAATGAAATTACAGAAGGCCAACATATTGCTGTGGTTGAAGAAAAATTGAAATTTAGTGATATTGTTATAGACGGATTGTTGGGAACCGGGTTAAAAGGAGAAGTAACCGGTGTGATGGCAGGTGTTATTGATGCTGTCAATAAATCCTGTGTTCCTGTAGTGGCAGTAGATATTCCTTCCGGAGTAGATGGGGAAACCGGTAAAGTATCGGCTAAATGTATAAAAGCTAAGACTACGGTAACTTTTGCCTTTCCCAAGATTGGGCAGCTTGTTCATCCCGGATGTGAATATGTTGGAAAATTGGAAATAGTAGATATAAGTATACCTAGTGCTGCTGTCAAAGAGACTGAAATAAAAAAATATTTGATAGACTCCGGTTTAGTATCACAGTTGATACCGAAAAGAGAGGCAAACACTAATAAAGGTACCTATGGAAAGGTCCTTGTTGTGGCTGGATCCAGGGGAATGACAGGAGCGGCATGCCTTACCGGTAGTGCGGCATTGCGAGCAGGGTCAGGTCTTGTCTATATGGCAGCTCCCTTGTCACTTTTGCCAATATATGCAGGGGCACTGGTTGAGGCTCTTACAATACCGCTAGAAGACGAGAATAAAGGTTATATTACAAAGGAATCAGTTCATAAAATATTAATGCAGCTTGAAAAGGTAGATGTTGCAGCAGTTGGTCCCGGACTTTCAACAGGGGACGAAACTAAAGAGGTGGTATACAGTATAGTCAAAAATTCTAAAGTACCTATAGTATTGGATGCCGATGGGATAAATATCCTGGCAGAGGATTTATCCATCTTAAAAGAGCGTAAAGCTCAGATGGTTATAACTCCGCACCCGGGAGAAATGGCCAGGCTTTTAGGTACTACTGTAAAGGAAATTCAAGAAGACAGAATAAACATTGCCCGCTCTTTTTCAAAAGAGTGGGGAGTAACCACGGTACTGAAAGGATCAAGAACAATTATTGCTTCACCGGAAGGAGAAATATATATAAATACAACAGGTAATGCAGGAATGGCTACCGGTGGAAGCGGAGATGTTCTGACAGGAATTATAGCAAGTTTTATCGGACAAGGATTAAAACCTTTGGACGCTGCTGTTGCAGGTGTATATTTACATGGGGTCTGCGGGGATAATATTGCACAAAGAAACGGTGCGCATGGACTTATTGCCGGAGATTTGGCTCGAGAAATTCCAAAGGTCATATTTGAGATAGACGGATCGAGGGGTCAAAATGGACTATAAATTTAATAGAGCTTGGGCTGAGGTTAATCTCGACAACATAGCTCATAATGTAAAAGAAATAAGAAGAATAACCGATAAAAAAGCGGAAGTAATGGGAGTTGTAAAAGCTGATGCTTATGGGCACGGAGTATTGGAAGTTGCTAGAACCTTAATTGAAAACGGAGTTACGCGTTTGGCAGTGTCAATGCTGGATGAGGCAATTCAGTTAAGGCAAAACGGTATTGAGGTGCCCATTCTAATACTCAGTTATACAGACCCCATAAGGGCAGAAGAAATAATTTTAAACGATGTTACCCAGACAGTGTTCAGTCATGACTTGGCAGAAGCACTATCAGATGCAGCAGTAAGACTGAATAAAAATGTCAAGATTCACATAAAAATAGATACGGGAATGACTAGAGTAGGCTTTATGCCCGGTTACAGTGCTGTAAAAAATGTCGAGAAAATAAGTAAGCTGCCGAGAATTATTGTTGAAGGGTTGTTTACCCATTTTGCATCGGCTGACGAAACTGACAGAAGCTACACCTACATGCAGTTTGAAAGATTTATGAGCATAGTAAGCGAATTGAATCGAATTGGAGTATATATACCTATAAAACATGTATGTAATAGTGCTGGGATTATTGAATATCCGGAGATGCACCTCAATATGGTAAGACCGGGAATAGCCTTGTATGGCATGTATCCTTCCGATGAAGTTCATAAGGACAAGATAGACTTAAAACCGGCTATGACTTTGAAGGCAAATATAATTTTGGTGAAAGAAGTTGAACCAGGTACTTGTATAAGTTATGGAAGAATATTTAAAACTCAGCGTGCCAGTAAAATTGCCACTTTGCCCATAGGTTATGCCGATGGCTATACACGGCTTCTGACAGGTAAGGGCAAAGTGTTGGTGAATGGGCAATTGGTACCTATAGTGGGAAAGATATGTATGGATCAGTGTATGATAGATGTAACCGATGTAGAAGGCGATGTTAACGTTGGGGATGAGGCAGTACTTTTTGGTATTCAGAATGGAAAGGAAATAAAAATAGAAGATCTTGCAAAGGAAATAGGTACCATCAATTACGAAATAGCTTGTATTGTAGGAAAGCGAATACCCAGAGTCTACTGGAAAGACGGAAAAATTCACAATGTGTTAAATTACCTGATATGAAGGATTTGAAAACAAATAGCCTAAAGTGAAGGTATAGCAATTTTTTATTATTTTAACTTAGTTGGTAAAAATTTATATAAACATATTTTGAATTTTTGGAATTAAATATGTATAAGTTTTTGAAAAATATTGAAAACTATGTTTGTTATAATCTTAAAGCTAATACCTATGGAGATGAGATAAATGGAATTGAGAAGTATTTAGATTTAAATTTCGGGTTATTAGAAAGGTGATAGGACATAATTTGATATAAATGAATTTATTGGATAAAATGGTATTTATAAGAGCTACTTTATAAGCTTGTAACATTATAGTAATTAAATTTTAATTTGACCTGTGCATATGTTGGGATTTATAATTATATATATATAAATATGTAGAATTGTGTTCAAGAGTTATAAATCCATAAGCTGTTCATATCACGCTGTAGCGAAATTAAAATCTGTGGGGAAATTTAATGCTATTGATTTTGCCTCTACTATTTCATTTAAGGCTAAATCAAAAAGATAAAGTACATAAAATTGTACTATAGTGCTATATATATAATATATATAACATATATAGACAATTAAAAATTTACAAAGTTTACAGGTTTTTGATTTTAATTATTTCCTTATATCTTGTAGACCCAAATAAAAGAAGTGGGGGTTTTTATTTTGGCTCAGTTGAAAAAAATTTTGATAAGTCTTCCTGACAATTTGTTGAAAGAGGTTGATTCCATAGTTGCTATGGAACAAATTAACAGAAGCGAATTTGTAAGGGAGGCTATGAAACTTTATATCCGAGAAAAGAGAAAAATCGAAATGAGGGATAAAATGAAAAAAGGCTACCAGCAGATGGCAGAAATTAATAAGAAGCTAGCTGAAATCTGGTTTGAAGCTGATAGTGAGCAACAACAAAAATATGAGGAAGGGCTTAGGGAGTTGGAAAAATAGTGGTTATAAAACGTGGAGACATATTTTATGCTGACTTAAGTCCAGTTATTGGTTCAGAACAAGGCGGCATAAGGCCAGTGTTGATTGTCCAGAACGACATAGGAAATAAATACAGTCCTACTGTTATAGCTTCTGCGATAACATCACAGATAAACAAGGCAAAATTGCCTACGCATATAGAGTTGAGTGCAAAAGATTACGGACTTCCTAAAGATTCCGTAATTCTTTTGGAACAGATTCGTACTATTGATAAAAAGAGGCTTAGAGAAAAAATAGGACATCTTGATGATGAACTTATGGAAAAAGTGAATGATGCGCTTAGCATTAGTTTTGGGTTAGTGGATATGTAATTGAGGGGGATACAAAAGATGAAAAATATTAAAGTATGGAATAAAAAATTGATAATTTCTGTGTTGATTATTGCTACAAGCTTTATTGCAGTACATATTATACAGGCGGCATCAACTGAGCCTGGTACAGATGCGGATCCATTGGTTACTAAGAGTTATGTTGATAAAAAGTTCGCAGAAGCTATTGCAAATGGAAAAGATGATCAAACTAAAAAGATTGAAGAATTGACTAAGGCAGTAAATGATCTGTATGAAAAAAATGAACAATTGGAAAAAAGGCTGGCAACCATTGAGACCTACGGAAAGTTTGTAGCTTTGGAGCTTACTGAAAATCAGAAGCTTATGGCAGGAGAAAGTGCCGAGATAATCCTTAGGGGTGGTAAGGCTAAAGCTATTGGAGGAGAAGGCGGAGGTTTATCCGATATTACTTCCGGAACCGGGGCTGACATTAATACCAATCAGGATGTGCCTTTAAATCATCTATTGCTGGTTTCAAGAGATGACGGAAGAGGAATAAAAATTGTAAGCAAAAAGGCATGGGTGCTTGTAAAAGGACCATATACCATAGTGGAGAAGTAAAATGAAAACAATCACAATAAAAATCCTGTTGCATTAAAATAAGCTAATGCAACAGGATTTTTTTATGGCGAAAAGAGATTACATCATTTTTTCAGCCCTAGCTTTTTGAAAGTTACAAGAAGAATAAAACGTGGAAGATCCATCATTCGCTTATATCTCCAAGGCTCTTTATAAAGCCGGTATAGCCACTCTAAGCCGTGGTCTCTAAAAAACGCAGGGGCTCTTTTAGCTTTTCCTGAAAGTCCGTCAAACGTTCCTCCAACACCAATGCAAACTTTTACGTTCAGTTTGTCTTTGTTCTTATATATCCATTTCTCTTGTTTTGGAGCACCTAAGCCAACAAGAAGTACATCAGCATTTGAAGAATTTATGGATTCGATTATCTCTGGCTCTTCTTCGGGAGTAAAATAACCATCCCTTATTCCTACAACTTTGATGTCGGGATTATCAATTTTTATTTTGTTAGCTGCTTCTTCCGCAACTCCCGGTTTTCCTCCTAAAAAGAAATAGTTGATATTCATTTTTGAAGAAAGTTTAAAACATTCAACAGTAAAATCAAAACCTGCAACTCGTTCTTTTAAAGGAGTACCGATGATTTTTGATGCAAGTACAACTCCCGCACCGTCGGGCAAAAGCATATCGGCTTCAGTCAGAATTTTCTTTAACTCGGGGTCCCTATGGGCCGCCATCATTATTTCTGCATTGGGCGTGTAAACTGTATGAACCTTAGGTTCGCTCAATAAAATTTTAAATCTTTCTATTGCTTCTTCCATTGTAACATTATCTACCGGTATATCTAAAACACTAACAGTTTTCCTCATACAAACTCCTTTTATATTTTGAGTAATTTTCATAATTTACGGCCTTCTATAATTTTAACTGCTATATCGGCATTGCTCAATGCCCTCTCTTTGAGGGAAGCCGTGGTAGTTTTTAATTGGTCTTTAATACGTTCTTTATTGTTCCATGTATCGTCAATTATTTTTATTGCTTTATCAAATTCAAGAGAATTTACATGACCTACCGATGCCTGATTTGAATACTTTAAAAAACCTTCTACTTTAGGTTCGTATACAATTCCCACAATGGGAACACCAATACTGGCAGCAAAGACTAAAGCATGGAGCCTCATACCGATTAACATTTCTGTTTTGCCTATTATCCCCAAAATTTCCGATACCGAATGTTTTTTGGTTATGGCATAACTTTTGTTTTTCATTTTAGCCTGTATATTTTCAATAATTGCAAGGTCACCGGGGTAATGCATAGGTATAAACAATACATTTACACCGTAGTTTTCTATTATGTAATCGGCTATATCGGCAATTGTTGTTTCATATTTATCATGGCCGTGCCATTTCCTGACGGAGATTCCTATATATGAAGCAGTCGGATCAATGCCTTCATCCAATAGTAAGCAATCTATATTTTCTACATTTTCCGGTTGTATTGTAAAAGCCGGATCGGCTGTTACATAGATTTGGGGCTTGGTAATATTCAAGGATGCAAGTTCCTTATAGGACAATTCCTCCCTCAAAGTAATAACATCCACCTTGTCTACAACATGCTTTGTAAGGGTTCTGTTATTCTTTTTGTTTAATGGGCCAATCCCGTTGGCGTATATCATAACTTTCATTTTCATTTTTTTTGCGAGCCAAATCATACCCAGGTAGTATATTAGGGAACGGGTACTGGTATTATCTTGTATCAGGCTTCCCCCGCCGCTTATAAACAGTTTTGAGTTTTTCATTATATAAAGTATTTGTATAAGATTAATCCTGCTTATTGAATCCACGTTATAAATACGTCTTGTCTCAATGGGGTTTTTGGAAAGCACCAATATTCGAAGGTCTTTTTTGTACATTTTGAGATTGTCTATTATTGCCATAAGCATTGCATCGTCGCCGACGTTTTTAAAACCGTAATATCCTGAAATTACAGCATCATAATGGTTTTTTGGAACCTTTCCAGCATTTTCTCTGCGTTGAATGGTTTCATATATTCCAAGCTGGGTATTGCACATGTTTTCTAGGGAGAAATACTTGCTTGCCTTTTGGTGAATTTTTTCCCCCATTTCCTGCCGGAGTTTAGGATTGTTAATAAGGTTAAGCATGTGTTTTGCCAAGGTCTTATAGTCCTTAGGTTCAAAAAGGAAACCGTTCCTACCGCTTTCAATAAGGTCGGAAATACCGCCTACATTGCTGCTGATTGTTGCTTTTTTAAATAGTGTACCCTCCAATATTGAGTAAGGAAAGCTCTCACTTAGTGAGGTGAGAACATTAATGTCAATAGTGTTGACAAACTCCAGAGGGTCATTTATAAAACCTAAAAAGAAGACATTCTTTTCAAGACCTAAAGCTGCAGCTTTGCGCTCTAATGCTTTTCTTTCGTCACCGTCGCCAGCTATTAAAAATCTTACAGAAGGAGCTTCCTTAACTACTTCAGCAGCAGCTTGCAAAAAAGTGCTGATTCCCTTTACCGGATGCAGCCTTGCAAGAATTCCGATTATAACATCATCTTTACCGAAATTGAGATTGTATTTTGACAAAAACTCTTCCTTTGTAAGTTTTAAAGTTTTATTTTCAAAATTAATGCCGTTATATACGGTAAATATATTTTGAGGATGGAATCTTCTTTCAATGAGCATGTCTTTGAAATTTTTGGATACAGCAATATAGTAGTCTATAAACCTTAGAGCTACCGTATTTATCATACCGAAAGAAAACATTTTAAGTATGTTTTGCAGATAGTCAAGCCTGTAATCACTATGAACAGTAGTAACTACAGGAAGGCCTGTTATTTTTTTAACAACTACAGCAATCATATTTGCTTTGGCACCATGAGAGTGAATAATATCATAACCCTCTTTTTTTATTATATCCAACACCATCTTAATATCGGAAAAAATGGTACCGGTTCTAACTATTTCTATATTTATACCCATCGCATATGCCTCATCGGCAAAGGCTCCGGTTCTGAAGCTGATTAATTTAACATCTATATGCTTGCCAAGCTCTTTTACCAGAGAGAGAACGTGGCTTTTGGCACCACCTATATCTCCTCCGCCAATCAAATGAAGGACTTTCATTATAATCTCCTTTTTAATGTTTTGAAGTTATTATTACATTTAATCCTTGCTATTATAGCACAAACACCTAATTTATTAAAAGTATATTGAACAACTTTTATAGCATATGTTTTTTTTGAAAGGATGCAATTGTGAGGTTGCTCTACAATCTGGTTTGCAGGTTTTTGCACAATAGGATATTATTAATGTCATTGGAGAAAATATAAAATAAATTGAACAATAAGAGGTACGATATGATTTCCAGAGAAAAAGCACTAAAACCATGGATAGACTATTTCATGATAATCATCGGATCAATAATAGCAGCACTTTCAATGAACATATTTTTGGTTCCGTACAAGATAGCACCGGGAGGATTAAGCGGAATTGCTACTGTTTTGTATCATGTAAGTGAAGGTAAGTTTCCCATAGGTATTACCATGCTTATATTGAACATACCCTTGTTTGCTTTAGGTATTCGATTTATTGGAAGGAAGTTTGTGTTAAAAACTCTTTTCGGAACAGTCATGCTTTCGGTTGTAATTGATATTACAGAACCTTTTACCAGTGATCTTATGCAAAGATTTGGACAGGTGTCTGAAGGAGTTATTTACTCGCAGGATATACTTTTATATTCTATTTTCGGCGGAGTCTTACTGGGACTGGGATTGGGACTTGTATTTAAGTCCGGTGCCACTACCGGAGGTACAGACCTTGCGGCAAGAATAGTAAATCACTTTTTTCCTATATTTACAATGGGAGAAACTCTTCTGGTTATTGATACAAGTGTAATAATACTTGCAACAGTGGTATTTAAGAGTTTTCAACTGGGTTTATATGCAATTTTGACTTTATATATCAGTTCAAAAGTAATAGATGCTATTTTGGAAGGTGTAAACTACGCAAAGGCTGTATTGGTGATTTCTGACCACTCTGAGGATATAGCCAAAAGAGTTATGAGCGAACTGGAGAGAGGGGTGACAGCCCTTGAAGGAACAGGTATGTATACAGGAAATAATAAAAAGGTTTTGCTTTGCGTATTAAATAGAGGACAGATATCGGTATTGAAAGACATAGTAAAGAGCATTGATAAGAAGGCTTTTATAATACTGGCAGATGTTAGAGAGGTTTTGGGAGAAGGCTTTAAGAATTATGAGTAGGGAAATAAATAAAAAAATGAAGGTGTATTATAGACTAAGTGACATTATTGTAGTATAATATTTAAGAAAAATTTTTTTCATAGGAGATGTACCCATGAACGAAACACAAGTAAAAGATCTAAAGAGATATTCAACTATACTGAGAAAACACATAATTGAAGAAGTGTTTAGTTCTCAGTCAGGTCATCCGGGTGGATCACTTTCTTGCGCAGATATTTTAACTGTATTGTATTTTAAAGAGATGAGAGTAGATCCAAAGAACCCAAAATGGGAAGACCGTGATAGATTTGTTCTTTCAAAAGGACATTGCTCTCCTGCTCTATATGCTGCATTAGCTGAGAGAGGATTTTTTCCAAAAGAGGAATTAGTTAAATTTAGAAAAATAGACAGCTTTCTTGAGGGGCATCCTAGCATGAAATACGTACCGGGCGTTGATATGTCCACCGGCTCATTGGGCCAGGGAATATCTACAGCTGTTGGTATGGCTATAGCAGGAAAATTGGACAAAAAGGATTATAACGTATTTGCTATTTTAGGCGACGGTGAAATTCAAGAAGGACAAGTTTGGGAAGCATTTATGTCAGCTGCTCACTATAAGTTGGACAATCTTATCGCATTTTTGGACCACAATGGTTTACAGATAGACGGAAAAATAAGCGATGTAATGTCTCCGGAACCTGTAGATGAAAAAATTAAAGCCTTCGGATGGCATGTAATTGTGATAGACGGACATGATTTCGAGCAAATTATTAATGCCATAGACGAAGCAAAGAAAACTAAAGGTAAGCCTACTATGATAATTGCGGAGACTGTTAAGGGTAAGGGTGTTTCCTTTATGGAAAATCAAGCCGGATGGCACGGTTCTGCCCCGAATAAAGAGCAGCGAGATATTGCTATAGCTGAACTGGATGCAGTTTTAGCTGGATTGGAGGTATAATTTAGATGTCAAAAGGTATAGCTACAAGAGAAGCGTATGGAAATGCTCTTGCTGAGATAGGTGCAGACCCAAGGATTGTGGTTCTTGATGCCGATCTCTCAAAATCTACTAAGACAGATGTATTTAAGAAGAATTATCCTGAAAGATTTATCAATATGGGAATTGCCGAATCAAACATGATGGCAGTAGCAGCTGGAATTGCTTCTTGCGGTAAGATAGTATTTGCCAGTACTTTTGCAATGTTTGCAGCAGGAAGAGCTTTTGAGCAGGTAAGAAACTCAATATGTTACCCTGCATTGAATGTAAAAATTGGAGCTACTCATGCAGGTTTGACAGTTGGAGAGGACGGTGCCTCCCATCAGTCGGTAGAGGATATTGCATTAATGAGATCAATACCGAATATGACGGTTATAAGTCCTGCAGATGGCGTAGAGGCAAGACTTGCAACTATAGCCGCTGCAAAAATTGACGGTCCGGTGTATTTAAGATTTTCACGTATGGTATCACCTGTAATATTTGACGAAAACACTTATAAGTTTGAAATAGGAAAAGGTGTTACCGTAACTGAAGGTACTGATGTGACAATAATTGCTACAGGATATATGGTATCAGAGGCAATTAACGCTGTAGAACAGCTCAAAAACGAGGGCATTAGTGCTAGATTAATTAATATTCATACAATAAAGCCTATAGACAAAGATATTATAATTAAAGCAGCTAAGGAAACAGGGGCTATTGTTACTTGCGAAGAACACAATGTATTTGGCGGACTTGGAAGTGCTGTAGCAGAAGTGCTTGTTGAAAATTATCCTGTACCCGTAAGAATGGTAGGAGTTCAGGACAAGTTCGGTAAGTCCGGTAAAGCGCAAGATGTTATGAAATTATATGGATTAACTGCTGAGAATATCGTTGCTAAGGCAAAAGAAGTTATAGCAATGAAAAAAGCATAATAATGCTTTGAAAGTTAAAAAGAAGCGAAAATAGTAAAACCACTACATTTCATTTATGAGATGTAGTGGTTTTTGTTATATTCTAAAGAACTAAAAATTTTAAGTAATATAAGCTACAGTATGTATTTTGCATCTATATATCGGCTGAAACGTATTCCACATTAATTTTTCGCATTCAATCAGTGTTTTTAATGTTACTGATTTCTAGTATTATATAGTGCTGAAATTTATTTCTACTGTTTATGCCCTGAAAGTTTTAGGAATGAATATGGTTACTTGGCAACTAACTCAAGGCACTTGGCAATAATAGTGCAAACTTCTGCTCTTGTTACTTCCCTGTCAGGTTTGAAGGTATTATCGGCATATCCCTTAACAATGTTTGAACTAAAGGCTTTGCATACACTACTTTTAGCCCAGTTTGGAATAGCATCG
>Ga0134092_1000216_pt1 | contig 60460 bp, 49 predicted proteins | sample 3_6taG_FD_94454 | JGI IMG/M metagenome (GOLD analysis project Ga0134092, IMG submission 94454) | Switchgrass degrading microbial communities from high solid loading bioreactors in New Hampshire, USA - 3_6_20_6_A3 metaG | ecosystem: Engineered > Bioreactor > Semi-continuous > Anaerobic >... | reverse complement strand
TAGGTGGTCTTGTTGTCATGCGTTTCATTAACGTCAGGAGCCTAAAAAAATTTCTCAAAATTTTTATTATAAACTCTTGACTTTAATTAGCTGGTCTTTCTTTTTATGGTCCTAGAAATATTATCCAATTTGCTAATATTATTGTACCAGTTCATACCATTAGAGTAAATATAAATAGGAGAGATATTCGGAAAATATATAAAAAAATTTTCTTAATATATTTAAAGTTTTAGTGGAATTATAGAGAAATATAGAGTAAAATTATAACCTGTAAACATTTAAAATGCTTTATAGGTTATTTAAAAACTTTACAGCCGTCATTTCGAAAAATTGATTTAATTATCTTCACTGAAATATTGGAGCGATTACTTATATTGTTTGATTGGAAATAAGCTTAAATGTTTACTTAGGATGTACTGGATATGCTTTATTTAAATCAAATAATCTTATGGAGGTTTATCATGAAATTAAAAAAATTTTTACCGCTAGTATTAGGTGCAGCGCTAATGCTAAACTTTAGTGCATGTAAAAAAAACGGACAGACATCTGTCAATGATGATTCTTCAAAAATTGTGGCAACAGTTGGGGATGAAAATATTTCTGCTGTTGAACTTAAATTTTATCTCAATGCCTATAAGCAAGAAGCAGAGCTTGATGCCGGTTTAACTGATAAGAGTGATGAGGAAAAGAAACAATATTGGAAATCAGAGGAAGGTAAAGCTAAAAAGCAGGAAGTTATAGATACCACTCTGGAAAATATAAAAGAACTCAAAATATTATTGGCAAATGCCAAAAAAGATAATATTAAATTAGATGAGCAAGAGTTAGATTATATTAGTCAAGCATTGGATCAATTTATTCAAGAAGAAGGTAATGGGGATAAAGCAGAAGCTAACAAAATTATGCTTAACGATTACGGTGTTACCATAGACCAATACCAGACATTATTTACAGACTTTATATTGGCATATAATAAATATGCTCAAGTAAAACCTGCTCAAATAGAAATTAGTGACAGTGATATTCAAAAAGAGTTTGAAAACAATAAAGATCAATTTGAAAAAGTAACAGTACAGCATATACTTTTTAAAACCATTGATACCTCAACCTTTGAATCATTACCGGAAGATGAAGTGGCTAAAAAGAAATCTCTTGCAGAAGAGGTTCTTAAAAAAGCTCAGGCTGGAGAAAAATTTGAAGATTTGGTGAAACAATATACAGAAGACGATGGTTCAAAGGATACAGGAGGAGAATATACTTTTACCAAAGATGAAGATTTGGTTGAAGAATTTAAAGATTGGTCCTTTAATGCAAAAGAAGGCGATATGGGAATTATAGAAACCTATTATGGCTATCATGTTATGAAATTTGTAAAGAGAACACCACCTACTTTAGGAGATGAGGAAAAGGCAACTATTACTTCTACATTGCAAGCTGAGGAATTTCAGAAAATGGTTGATAAAATGAAAGCAGAAACAAAATTGGTAAAAAATCAAGAAGTCATAGATTCTTTAGATTTATTTTAAAGTTGATTTATGAGTAAAATTTTATAACTAGTCGGAAATTTTAAGAAATTTAAGGGGCGGCCATACTTTGGCTTGCCTCTTTTTCATTAATCGAAAAGGTTTTATGAAAAGCTATAATAACATCGCTTATGCGAAGCCTTATTTTATTTATGAGGGTTTTATATTTCGGGATGTTGTTTTATGATTATATTTATTTTATACTAATATTATAAGATGTAAATAGTAAAAGTTATTAATAATAGAAATCAATATATATTCATCAATACACCTTTCTTTTCAGCATTCCTTTTTTGTTAATTTGCAACAGTTAACTTACTATCGAAGAAGTATATTTAAATCTATCGCTTTAAATTCATATTAATTTTTAATAAGAGTTAGAGTAAGGAAAATCAGGTTTTTAAATGACTTGAATTATACAATTACCAGATATATGCTTGGAAATTATTTACTGTACTAATAACTATTGAGATAGAAATGTTAATGAAAATTTAGATAATTTTTATAATTTAATATAAAACTTTGATATCAGGAGGAGCGAAGTTATGACGAAAAAAGCATTATACAAGAGAGGTTTAAGTGCTTTTCTGAGTTTTGCTGTTATGATTGGTACATTTATGTGCATTCCGTCCATTGCCAATGCAGAACCGGAGTACAATTTTGCCAAAGCACTTCAGCTTTCGCTTTATTTCTATGATGCAAATAAATGCGGACCGGGAATAACAGGCGGTCGTCTTGAATGGCGCGGTGACTGTCATGTGGATGACAAAGAGATACCGTTAATTCCTATGACAAAAAGTTTTAGGGGTACCAACCTTTCTCAGAGTTTTATTGACAAATACAAATCCATACTTGACCCGGACGGAGATGGTACGGTGGATTTGAGCGGAGGTATGCATGATGCCGGTGACCACGTCAAATTCGGACTTCCTCAAACATATGCTGCATCTACTGTAGGTTGGAGTTATTATGAGTTTAGGGATGCCTTTATAAAAATTGGAGAGCAAGAGCATGTTGAGGACATCCTTAGATGGTTTAACGATTATTTGCTTAGATCCACATTCAGGGATAAGGACGGTAAGGTGGTTGCTTTCTGCTATCAAGTAGGAGAAGGTGATGTTGACCATGATTACTGGAATCCGCCGGAACTTCAAAACTCAGTTATGCTAAAAGACTTTGAAAGACCGGCATACTTTGCTACTGCTGAAACACCGGCTAGTGACCAATGTGCAGGAGCTGCTGCCTCCCTTGCAATAAACTATTTGAATTTTAAAGATACTGACCCTGAATATGCCGACAAATGCTTGGACACAGCTATAGCTCTATATGAGTTTGCCAGAGAATATAGGGGACTTGGTTATTCCGGTGGATTCTACACTTCTTCCTATGACTATGATGAACTGTCTTGGGCAGCCGTTTGGCTTAAAATAGCCACAGGTGAGGACAAATACATCGATCATATAGTGTCCACCGATGAAAGCGGTAAATATACAGGGTATATGCAGAGGATTATAGTAGATACCGGTAACCAATGGCAGAATATCTGGGTTCACTGCTGGGATACCGTATGGGGCGGTGTATTTGCAAAACTTGCGCCAATTACTAATACCGAAAGAGATTGGTACATATTTAGATGGAATCTTGAGTACTGGTCGGGAATACCCCATGAAGATCCGAAAGATACTAATTTCCTTGCCAAAACACCGGCTGGATTCAGTATGCTTAATTCCTACGGTTCGGCAAGGTACAATACAGCTGCGCAGCTTTGTGCCTTGGTTTATAGAAAAGAAACAGGACGTACCGATTTTGCCGATTGGGCAAAGAGCCAAATGGAATACATAATGGGAAATAACCCAATGAAGAGAGCGTATATAGTGGGATATGCCCCAGATGGAGCTTCACATCCTCATCATCGTGCATCCCATGGTTCAAAGACACTTAGCATGGATGATCCGGTAGATCATGTACATACTTTATGGGGCGCCCTTGTTGGAGGTCCTGATGCTGATGATTTCCATAAGGATGTAACTTCCGATTATATCTATAATGAAGTGGCTGTGGACTATAATGCAGCTTTTGTGGGAGCTTGTGCAGGACTTTATACATACTATGGAGAAGGGCATAAGCCAATACCTAATTTTCCGCCTAAGGAAGAGCGTCCGTTGGAGTTCTTTGTGGAAGCTAAGGTAAGTACTACCCAAGAGAACAATGAAAGATCACAGATTACTATACGCATACATAATGAAAGTGCATATCCTCCTCATTACGAGACAGGATTAAAGGCACGTTATTTCTTCAATATCAGCGAGCTTATAAATGCAGGCCAGTCCATTGATGATGTTCAAATGGAAGTTTACTACGATGAGAATGAAAAGTGCTACGATGGGAAGGCGAAATATTTAGGGCCAATTAAGTATGATGACAATGGCACATATTATGTCGAATTTGATTGGAACGGAAAGCAAATTTATGCTTCAAGAGAATTGCAATTTGCCCTTGTTGCGGCTCAAGATTCAAACTACAAAGGAAATTGGGATCCTACCAACGATTATAGTAGAGAAGGATTAAAAGATAAATATACAATTACAGAAAGGATACCGTTATACATAAACGATCAACTGGTCTTTGGTGTGGAACCGGAAAAAGTAGAGGCTACACCCACTCCAACCAAAGATCCTAATAATACATCAACACCTGTACCGGATACAGTCTCTTTAAAGGTTTTATATAAGTGCTTAACCTCTTCCGACTCTGCCTCAGATATTAGAGCAATATTAAAAATCCAAAACGATGGTAAAAAGCCGGTAAATCTCTCAGATATCAAGGTACAATATTGGTTTACAGCCGATTCGGTGGCAGAGCCTGCATTTTCTTGTGATTTTGCTCACATATCAAGCAGTAATGTAAAAGGCCAGTTTGTAAAACTCGATGAAAAAGGAAAGGATTTTGACAGGTATTTGGAAATAAGTTTTACCGAAGAAGCTGGAGTAATAGGTGCGGGAGCAAACACCGGAGAGGTTGTTATAAGGATTGCCAATGACGGTACGGGTTCTTACATACAGTCTAATGACTATTCCTATAATCCGCTTGCCAAAGATTTTACTGAAAATAATAAGATCACTCTTACCTATAAATCTGAGCTGGTTTATGGTGAAGCACCGGTTGAATTCGGGTCACCAAATCCTACTCCGACACCAAGCGTGCTATATGGAGATTTAAATGGCGATAATGACGTTAATTCAATTGATATGGCTATATTAAAGCAATATTTGCTTGGTAAAATTAAGCAGTTCAATGTTCCGAATGAAGCAGCTGATTTAAACGGTGACGGTGAAATAAATTCTATTGACTTAGCCTATATCAAAATGTATTTACTTGGGAAGATAAAAGAATTTCCTGTAAGTAAACGCTAAATATACCTTTGAACCGGTAAAAAATTTATTGCTGAATGTTTTATCATTTACGAAAATTTTATTAAAAAAGAGCAAACTCCTTGCTGTTAGATTTTAATAGTAAGGAGTTTTGCATACTCTTTGAGAATAACCGGCTTGAAAGTTTTACCAATAGATATCGGTAAAGATAAACTGATATTTGTGATGAACCGGGTATAAGATTTATAGAGGCATATTATATCTACCGGAGGAGATAATTACAATGATAAAGAAAGGGAGTTCAATAATAGGATTAGTTGTATGTATTGCAATTATAATTGCAACCATTTTTACCGGCCAGAATACGGTAGATGCAGCAATTGATTTTTCAATTGAAACCAATGGAAAAGATAATATTCCCGAATATGTAGTAGGTAACTTTTTAGCCCGATTAAGATATTACAATTCAAGCTTAAACGTTACTTTGATTCCAAGAAATTCTTCCCATGAAGCTTCAAACCTTTGGTATACCAATGTGTCAAATCCAACACAGCTTAGTCAGGCGGTTGCAGGATATCCAACCGGTTCAAAAAATTCTGAGGGAAATTATGTTGTTACAATTCCAAACGCTCAAATTGCAGCCGATGGAACTTTGTATTTATTTCTCGCCACCAATACGGGAGATACCGGCTGGGTAAAATGCAGTGTTAATGGAGCAGACATCAGTTGGATCAACGAACTGGGGTTGGGGAGTATAAGAACAACACCGGTTATAAATCCTTCATGGGCTGAAAACGATTTACCGGCTACAATATACAAAACGGACAATATAAAAGGAGCTGTTCCAACCAACGACTGGTTGAGTTCTATTTTATGGGTGCCTTTTTCCGAGTCCCTCTATGCCCATCCTTTGGTGTACAAATATACAAAATCGGGACTTATGGTCAGTATGCCAAAAACCCAATATTTTAAAGATGTTGATGGCGATATTGAGGTAGTAAGAAGGCTTGACGAAAACGTACCCGAAACAATAGATTTTATCGTAGGAGCTTCAAATTTCAATCCATCGGATGCAAGGCTCGACAAGTTTGGCGACTGGTCGGCAGATGTGGTTATGGCCGATGGTACCAAGATTATAAAATCAACCATAGCCCATGGAAGTCCATATACATACTTTGATTTTACAGGATGTAATCCAAAAATTTCATTTAACACTATTCCGGAAATTATTCAAAAGGGCCAGAATTTATTGGTTAAGGTTAATGGCAACTATTATGGCTTTTTTGCGCCAACAGGTTCAACCTGGAGTGGAATTGGAACAAATTCAATTACCTGTAATTTACCAGCTGGAAAAACTTATTTTTCACTGGCGATATTGCCTGAAAAGGATGCTTTTGAGCATTACCGGGAGAAAGCCTATGCCTTTATTGTAAATACCGAGGTTCAATGGGCATATTACGAAGAGGACAGTTCTGTTGTGACAAACTTTATAGTTGCTACCGAGGCAAAAGAAGGTAGCAATAGGGATACTATATTGGCATTGTATCCGCATCAGTGGAGAAACAACACATTTATAAATCCATTAAGATATACTTATGAATCAATAAGAGGAACTATGAAAACCATCTGCGGTCAATGTTTCCAAACAAAATATACATACAACGGAATACTTCCCAATATGCCGAAAGTAGGAAACAATACAGAAGTTATAGAGAAACTAAAGGGTTATGTGGATGATTTTGAAATCAGCAAGATAAACTTTTCGCTTGATAATCCGGGAGCGGGTTTTGATACCTATTGGACAGGAAAGAAATTAAACCAACTGGCGCAGGTATTGCCTATTGCAGAACAGGTTGGTAATACTATGGCAGCAGAAAAGATAATGGCCGCAATAAAAGGCAAGCTTGAAGATTTCTTTACGGCAGATCCGAATGAAAACGTCTTTTATGATTCCAGCGATAAAAACAATCTGTTTTATTATAACAGCAATTGGGGAACATTAATAGGCTATGATGCTGCTTATGGCAGTCAAAACGAATTGAATGATCACCATTTTCACTATGGTTATTTTATATATGCTGCTGCACAGATTGCATTAAGGGATAGTGAGTGGGCAAAGGACAGCAATTGGGGAGCAATGGTGAAACTCCTTATAAAGGATATTGCCAATCATGACAGAGAAGATACAAGGTTCCCGTTTCTGCGTAATTTTGACCCCTACGCGGGGCATTCATGGGCTTCCGGGCATGCAAAATTTATCGATGGTAATAATCAGGAGTCATCATCGGAGGCGATTAATGCCTGGGCAGGGATAATCCTGTGGGCAGAAGCCACCAACGACAAGACGCTTCGGGATTTGGGGATTTACCTTTATACCACGGAAGTTAATGCTGTAAACAATTATTGGTTTGATATTTACGGTGATACCAAAGATCCGCAATATGTAAATATGGATGTTTCAATGATATGGGGAGGTAAAAACGTTCACTCTACATGGTGGACTAATGATCCTATACAAGTTCACGGAATCAATTGGCTGCCGATAACAGGAGCATCTTTGTACCTTGGAACTGACCCGGGGTATGTGAAGAGGAATTATGATTCAGTTTGGAGGGAATGGGATAACTGGATTAAAATAAGGCCTGCCGATCAAAATAGTGATCCAAAGCTATGGCAGGATATTATGTGTTCCTATTATGCCCTCTATGACCCAGAAGAGGCTATTTCCAAATGGGATGAGCGGGCAACTCCCGAAAGCGGAGAATCTACTGCCCATACATATCATTGGCTGCATAGTTTGAATAATGTGGGATTACCTGATTTTACAGTTACTTCAGATACTGCTTTATATTCGGTATTTAAAAATAATAGAGACAATAAAAAAACTTATGTAGTGTATAATGCTTCCAATCAAGAAAAAACGGTAAATTTCTCTGACGGCATGAAATTTGCTGCAAAACCTAAATCAATGACCGTTGTAAAAGAAGGAGAGTATAATCCTCTTCCTACTTTAAAATACGGTGATGTGAACGGCGACGGGAACATAGATTCCATTGATTATGCTTTAATGAAGAGCTATTTATTGGGGAAAATAAAGGTTTATCCCATCGAAAACGGTTTGATTGCAGCTGATTTAAACGGAGATGGCAGCTTTAACTCAATAGATTTTGCAGTACTGAAAAGTTATATGCTTGGAAAGATTAAAGCTTTTCCGGTGGAGGATATAAATAGGATTTATTAAATTTTATATTTTGTTATGGGCATAAGTAGACATAAAAAGAATACAAATTTTTATTCTTTAATTGAAGATAGTAATCATTTATGATATAATAAAATTACTTTTGGATACATAAATAGGAAAGATGCAATGTTTTTGGGGGGTATATAATGAATAGTAAAATAATATTAAGTTGTGTTATTTTATCTACTCTTTTACATTTTTTCTTTTTGAATGTTTATTCTCAAGAAGTACAAACAACTGTTGGAGATGTCAATGGCGATGGCTATGTTAATAGTATAGATTATGCAAATATGAAGCTGTATTTATTGGGAAAGATCAAGTCTTTTCCCAGTCCTGACGGACTATGGGCAGCCGACGTAGATGGGAACGACATAGTAGACAGTATAGACTATGCATTAGTAAAAAGCTATTTACTTGGCAAGATTAAAAAGTTTCCAAAGAGCGATACTATACCTACAAATACTTCATCAGCTACTCCTACACCCCAGATTACCCCTAAACCCATTCCCTCAAATAGTGCTTATCCTGATTGGGACCAAGAACGTTCAAGTTATGCCACATTTACCGGTTCAGGTTACTCCGGGGGATCGGCTTTATTGGATCCTATCGATCCCGATATGGAAATTACAGCATTAAATCCTTATGATTATAATTGTTATGGTATAGAGGCAGCTTTAGCCGGTGCTTATCTTGAGGTTACAGGAGAGAAAGGATCGACCATTGTATATGTAACAGACCTTTATCCTGAAGGTGCTCCCGGTGCGCTGGATTTATGTCCTAAATCTTTTGACAAAATCGGCGAGATGTCAAAAGGAAAGATAGACATAAAATGGCGTATTGTTGCAGCACCGGTTACCGGAAATGTGTCCTACCGTATTAAGGAAGGCAGCACTACTTCATGGCTTGCAGTTCAGGTCAGAAATCACAGATATCCTGTACTTAAGATGGAGTGTTATACCAATAATACTTGGGTTGATATGAAAAAGATGCATTGGAATCATTTTGTTATAGAAAATGTTGATTCTACCACTCCGAGAATAAGGATTACCGATATCAGAGGATATGTATTGGAAGATGTTCTTGACAGTATTCCTGTATCGGGGGATACCCGTCCGGCTTATATCATTGAAGGAAATGTCCAGTTTCCTGAATAAGACGTTGTCTATATAGTTCGTTAGATAATTTAACAAGATATATAGTAATATAGTCAAAGGGGCTATATGCCCCGAATTCTTTGTGAATTTACTTTAGAAATGTATGTTTTAAATTACAAAATTAATTATATTTTATATATTAATAAAAAAACGAAATATCTGCTTAATTTTCATTTTTACTCCTAAATACTTAATTTATAAAGTTTTTGTAAAATAATCGTAAAATTAAAGTAAAAAACTGTTGAAAAGTGTAAATCTTATGTATAAAATAAATATTGGAAATAATTCAAACTAGAGCCAAAAATTTTCGTCAATATTTTTATCATAAAATTGATGAAAAGATTTTTTAGAAGATAATAAAGAATGTAGCATGTTGTATTTTATAATATTTATTTTTTGGGGGAGATAGTATGAAAAACTCAAAGTATATTTTTCCGGAGAATAAAAGGAAAAATATAAACCGATACTGTGAAATCAAATCTGTAGCGTCCTACTTACCTGAGAAGTCTGTAGATAATGAAGAAATTATTCGACTGTATAATCTGCCCTTTAAAGCTTCCTTCATTTCAAAATCAATAGGAGTCGAGTCAAGATTTGTCGCAGAAGATGACCAATCGGATAGTGACCTTTTGGCCATGGCTGCAGAAAAATGTCTAAAAAAAGCGGATTTTAAAGTTGACAATTTATCAAGGATTATTGTTAATAAATTTTATGGAGATAATCTTCTGCCTATGACTGCAAGTGTTTTGCAGCGAAAGCTGGGAAGCAGCACAGCAATACATGCCTTTGATATTGAGGGTGGAATATCTTCTTTTCTACATGCCTTTGATGCAGCTTCTAGGTTTATTAGTACCGGAGATGAAAATATTCTTATTGCATCCGGTGGAATAAGCAGTAAAATGATTAGCAAAACAGATCCTAGAATTGCTTTCTTGTTCGGTGATGCAGCCGCATCAATTTTAGTAGGACGTTCAGAACAGCAACATATTTTAGCAAGTTATTTCTATTCAAATTATGAGTTTTATGAACTGGCTACAGCTATGACGCCATTAACATTGGTTGATAAGCGGGAGACAATGACGCTCGAACAGCAGATGGCATCTGTTTATGATACATATAAAATGGGAAATTGGAAAGAGGCTGAAGAGTTTTACAGAGAAGCAGTATTTGCTGTATCAACAAATTTACTTTTGGAAAGTGGTCTTCAAATTAAAGATATAGATTTAGTACTTGTCACTGAGAACAATCGCAAGATATGGGAACTTACACTAGAAGTTTTAGGAGTCGGAGAAGAAAAAAGTATTTCTCTTATAAAGAACCACGGCAACACCATGTCGGCTATGTTACCCTTACTTTTAGATTATGGATTTGCTACAGGCAAGATTCAAAAAGGGATGAATATAATGCTGATATCCCATGGAGAAGGTTTAAGTGGTGGAGGCATTATATATAAAGTTTAGTAAAATATTTATATTTTTATATTTGGAGGTTGAGTAATTAAATGAATGAAAAAGAAGTTTTTGAGAAGGTAAAAGAAATTATAGTGGATTATTTAAATGTGGACGAAAGTGAAATAACCACTGAAACAAACCTTGTTGAGGAATTGTGTCTAGACTCCATTGCCCTTGTTGAATTAGGCTTCAGGTTTTCTGAGACTTTTTCCATACCAATAGTGGAAGGAGATCCGGACCTATTCATAATGAAAAATCTTGTAAAGTTTATCATGGAAAAGATGGAGAAATAAAAAAGGTGATTGCTAAAAATTAATTTAGAAGACTGCACAATTTTCAATAAATCACCACATTTTATGAAGATCAAAATACTTGAATATAATATGTGTTTTACTAAAGATATTAATACATAAAAGTAGTTCGAAAAAATAAGAAATTTTTATATCTCTATTCTAATGAATTATAACTAGGGTGGTGTGAATAAAAACTCCTTTAATGAAACACCTCATATATTTACAAAATTTAACTTATTAAAAGTGTTTTTGTATCGGATGGAGGAAATATGGAAAAAGAAATTAGATTTCCCGAGTTAAGACCTCTCAATATTGATAGATATGCAAGAATCGTTTCTACGGGAGTGGGTCTGCCCAAAGATGTTGTTACAAATCAGGATATTATTGATGAGTTCAATATATTGGCAACAGACAGGGCTGTTCAGTATTCTTTAGGAATAAAAGAGAGAAGATGGAGCAATTTTGATGAAAAAGTAGAAGACCTTATGATGGAAGCGGTAAAACAATGCCTCGAAAAAGCCAATATCGATATTGAGAAGATTGACCGGGTGATTTTTACGAAGCTCTTCGGAGATTATCAGGTTCCTGCAACATCAATAGGATTACTAAAAAAGTTTAATGCAAAAAAAGGTATACCTGCCTTTGACCTTTGCTCTGCATGCAGTGGCTTTATGCATGCTATGGATTTGGCAATACGCTATATTGCTACTGGGGATGATTATGTACTCATATTAGGAGGTAGTGTAATAGCCAAATGCGTAAGGCTGTGGAAGAAACCGGATCCTAAAACGGTGTTTTTGTTTGGTGATGCGATAGCAGCCATGCTTATAGGTTATTCGGAAACAAAGAGCTTTTTAGCTTCCTATTTGCTTACCAATCATTCCTTGTATGATAATGCAAAGGTCAATTTTGGAACTGAATTTCTAAGGAGCAATATGGAAGATTTAAACCCAAGTATTTTTTATATGCGAATAGCTGATGGCAATGTGGTTTTCAACAGTTCTGCAAAATATGCAAAAGTTATTGCTGAAAAGCTTCTCAAGGAAACCGGTCTTACTATGGAAGATATAGACTTTTTTGTAACGTCGGATCAATCGGAAAAAATATGGGAAGCACAACTTAAAGAGTTAAATATTCCTAAAGAAAAAAGTCAAAGTTTATTTCACAAATACGGTAATACTGTTTCGGCAATGAGTCCTATAAATCTTCACGATCTTATTGTTTCGGGACGATTAAAGAGGGGAGACCTTGTGATGATGCAAGCTCATGGCGCAGGAGCCAGCAGTGGAGGCATGATATTTAAATATTAAGGAGATGAATTTGTTTCTTTAATAGACTTTAGGCTTTTAATAAGGAATTGGATTTGCTTAATCTCAAAAAAGGTCTTATAGGAAGTGAAGATATATAGGATGCACTTTAGTATATATTTTTTCTTAAAAATATTATTTACATGGGGGGAATAGGTTATGAACTATTGTGAGTTGCTATTTGATACAAAGGAAAAAGATCTGGAACTTGAAGCACTCATTGATGCTGAAACCGGAAAGAGACTTACATACAAAGAACTTATGGAAGAAGTTAAAAAGACGGCAGGATTACTGGAAGCAAAAGGATATAAAAGCGGAGATGTAATAGCCACCCATTTATACAATAGCATAGAGGCAGCGGTTATTTTGCTGGGTATTCAATATATTGGAGGGGTTGTATGCCTTGTTGACCCTTTGTATAAAGCCCATGAAGTACTGTATTATATCGAAGATTCGGGGGCAAAATGCCTGTTTACACATTTGAAAAATACTGATATAGAGCTGCCGGATAAGTTAAAATGTGAAATTATTCATATTAAAGATTATGAAACTGAGATAAAGGATTTTAAATATGAGGAAAAAGACTTCTATGATTATAAAGAAGATGAACTTGCAATGCTCTTGTATACATCGGGTTCAACTTCCCAACCAAAGGGAGTAATGCTATCGGCAGGATGCTTCTTTACCTTTTTAGAGAAAAGCAATTGTTCAATGTATCGTTATACAAAAGAGGATAGAATTCTTTGCTTTGTTCCGTTTTCCCATGGATTCGGTTCAGTGTCCATTTTGATTCCATCCTTGAATGGAAAAGCTGCTGTTGTGTTTTTGCGGTCATTCCAGCCGATAAAAATTTCAAATGCCATATTAAATGAAAATATAACTCACATCTTCGGTGTTCCGACTCATTACCAGCAGTTATTGAGATATGAAGCGATACATGATTCGCTTAGAAAACTTAAAGCGGCCTTTGTGGCAGCTGCACCTCTTAATTATGAGACAGCATTACAGTGGTATAAAACTACCGGAATATATCTTGATGAAGGGTATGGTATGTCAGAGACAACAACTCTTATTACCACGAGAATGAATAGACTCCCTGAACCTGCCGGAAATGTCGGTTTTCCGCCTAAAGGTATCTTGGAGGTTGATGTAGTTGATGAAGAAGGTAATGTATGTGAAGACGGTGTTATAGGTGAGATCAGAATTAAGGGAAAAGGCTTAATGTTAGGATATTTAAACAGACCGGAAGAAACAAGGGAAAGACTTAGAGATGGCTGTGTATACTCCGGAGACCACGGTTACAAAAGAAGTGACGGATCTATAGTAATTTGCGGGAGAAAGAAAGATGTTATAAATGTGGCAGGGTTAAAGATTTCACCCCTTGAGGTAGAGGCGGCAATAAATTCGCATCATGATGTAGTTGATTCGGCTGCTGTAGGTATTGAAGATAGTGTTTACGGTGAAATAGTCAAAGCTTATGTGGTATTGAAAGATGGCGCGAAAGTTACTGAAAGAGAACTGATAAAGTATGTTTCTGAAAAAATAGCCAATTTTAAAGTTCCGAAGTACATTACATTTCTTGATGAATTCCCAAGAAATAATCTTGGAAAAATTGATAAAAATGCTCTGAAGAACATGGATTCTGCTTCAAAAGCTAAATAATTAACCATAAAAGATAATAAAAAACATAGGTTATTTTATGAAAACATTAAATAAAACGTTATAATAATTGACTTAATTTATATTAGTGTTTGGGGGTTAATGAATATGAACAGGTATTACTATCCTTTAGAAAGAGTTGCTGTTGTAGGAATGGGGTGTTATATGCCCGATGCCAATAATATAAATATGCTTTGGGAAAATATTTTAAGTAAGAAGGTTTCTATAAAAGAGATACCGGACAAGTTTTTTAACAAGTCGGTATTTTATAAATCGGATATTTTCGGCAAACCAAATAAAAATGACAAGACTTATACAAAAGTCGCTGCTATTCCTGACGATTTTGACTTTATGGAACTTAGCAGAAAGTATAAAATTCCACCGGCAGTAAGTGCATACATGGATATCAACCAGAAGTCCGTTATATATTGTGTTGATCAGGTCATTAGTCAGCTAAAAAGTGAGCTTCCCAAGGAGAGAACTGCGGTTATTTTATGTGCCGGAGCTCCGGGAACGAAGTTTGAAAATCTAGTTAGAAGAACATTCTTTAGCAATGTAAAAGAACAGATACTTAAGCATCCTGAAGTTTATGGGAAGTTACCTCAGATGGACAAAGTACTCGAGGAAGTATCCGATGAATTGCTTAAAGACACACAACCGGTAACGGAGGATACTACTACGGGTTATTTACAAAATATAACATCGGGTAGAATTGCAAACATATTTGATTTTTGGGGGCCTTCCTATGTACTTGACGGTGCTTGTGCATCTTCGTTAATGACAATTGCGGAGAGTGTGGCAGGACTTTTAAATCACGAGTATGATGCTGTTATTACAGGGGGAACTGAAGTAACCCTTACAGAAGTTGGATTAGTAGCCTTCAGCGGAATAAATGCTCTGTCACCGGACGGCTCTTACCCCTTTGATGCCAGAGCCAATGGATTTGTCATGGGCTTAGGTGGAGGCGTAGTTGTCCTTAAAAGGCTTTCGGATGCCTTAAGGGATGGAGACCATATTTATTCAATTATTTCGGGTTATTGTATTGGTAGTGACGGTAAAGGTAAATATATAGCAGCACCTAGTGAAGAAGGCCAGATAAGGGTAATAACCGGAGCATGCAATATGGCCGGATACTCCGTAGATACCATTGAAATGATAGAGGCTCATGGAACAGGTACCATTGTAGGAGATGTTGTTGAAGTAACATCGCTGAAAAAAGCTTTTGAAAGACTTGGAGCAACTAAAGAAAACTACTGCGGTTTAGGTTCAATAAAGTCCAATATCGGTCACTTAAGGAATGCTGCAGGAATTGCAGGATTTATTAAAGCATCTCTGGCAGTAGATAACAAGGTGCTACCGGCAACTGCCAACATAAAGCAGGTTAATCCAAAGTTGCAATTGGAAGGATCACCTTTTTACATATTGACAGAGAATAGAAAGTGGGAAGAAAATCCGCTTCATCCAAGAAGGGCAAATATAAGCTCCTATGGCTTTGGAGGTGCTGACTGCCATATTTGTATCGAAGAGTTCAGACCGGAGTTTTTGCAAAAGAGCTATACTCTTTCAAATAGCAAAAAAGAAAGCAAATTTTCTGAAGAAAACATTTCGGAAGAAGCAGTATTCTTCTCGGGTGAATCGATGGATGATGTGTGTGCATCCATAAGAGAGTTTATAGAAGCAAACGCAGATTCTTCCTTTGAACAAGCTGTATATTATAACAATTTGTCCGTTGACAATGATAATAAATGGCGTGTTGCTATTTGTGCCTCTACAATGGATCAGTTAAGAGAAAAATTGAACATGCTTGAGGAATATATAAGTGAGGACAAACTGAAAGATAGCCATTTACTAGCCCTAAAGGGAATTTACATAGGAAATGGACCTAAAATTGAGTCGTCTCAAATTGCGTTAATGTTCCCGGGACAGGCTTCCCAATATCCTAATATGTTAAAGGAGCTATATGAAAATTACCCTGCTGTAAAGTCCTTCTATCATAAAGCTGATGCTATATGGAAAGCAAAATATAACTACTCTCTGATGCCGCTGATATTTGGTGAGGATGAAGACCAATTAAAAGCTGAACTCAAAAACACAAAAAATACCCATCCTGCAATGTTTGTAAGTAATATGGCAGTATACAAACTCATAAAGGAAGCCGGAATTAAGGCTGATTACATGATTGGTCACAGCTTGGGAGAGATTACTTCGTTATATGCCAGCGAAATGGTAGACTTGAAATCGGCAATAAATATAATTGGAGAAAGAGGTTTTTCCTTTGACAGAATTGATGAGGACAGCCGTGGCAAGATGGTGAGCGTAAGAGAATCGGCCGATAAGGTGGAAGAGCTTATAAAAGATAGCGGAGCAAAAGTAAGCATCGCAAATATTAACTCTCCGGAGCAGACGGTAGTTGGAGGAGATAGTGAACAGATAGCTAAGTTTGTTGAATACTTAGGCAAGACGGGCTTGAAATATACCGAGCTTAATGTGTCCCATGCCTTCCATACCGGTGTTGTGGCAAAAGCTGCCGATGAGTTTGAAGAAAATATAAAAGAAATTAAGTTTCGTGCTCCAAAATACAAGGTAATGGCTTGCCATTTGTCGGATTTTTATAACAATATATCAGCATCGGAAAAAATGCCTGAAATACTAAAACAGCAGATTTTATCACCGGTGAAATTCACCAATTCAGTATTAAAGCTTTATGAAGCAGGTGTAAGGGTATTTATTGAAGCAGGACCATCCAATGTTTTAACTAATCTTGTTAAAACCATATTATCCGATAAGGATGTAAAGATTGTTAATATTGACAGCAAGAATAAATCTTCTGCCGAAACCTTCAGGCAGGCTATGGCAATCCTGTTTGCCCATGGTGTTGATGTATCCTATGTTCCTGCAAATAGTGCCCTAGGTTTACATAAAGAAAAGGTAACTACTGTGGTGTATAAAGTGGAATCTAAACCGGTTGATACCACCGGTAAGCTGTCTCAAAATCTTGAATTTGCAAAGAATAGCTGTGATTTAAATAGAGAAGATACATCTTATCCTCAGCCTAAAAATATAGGTCAGGATTTCAAGGACAGTTTAGTATACAGCGGTGTGGCTATAGGCCTTCCAGGCAGCTTCAAAAAAGCCTTTGACGACAATAATTTCGACTATATTGTCGAGGGCAGAAACATGATTGAAATGCTGACCGATGATGAAGCGCAGAGAATATATGATTTAAATATCACAAGACTTGTAAAAACCGAAAAGGAAACCATATTTAAGAAAATAGAATCCATTAATGAGGTAATACACTTTGCCGGTAAGTTTGGCAAGATGGACATGATTAACGATTATCTCATTGATGAAAAGCTTTTAAACCAAATGACACAGACAATATGTGCAGGTGTTGCCGCAGGTTATGAAGCATTAAGAGATGCAGGAATTCCTCTTGTCAGAGAATATAAAAAGACAGCATCCGGTTCAATGCTTCCGGGAAGGTTAGTATTACCGAAAGAAATGCAGGACGATACCGGTATAATCTATGTAAATGGATTATGGCCTATTGAAAGTGTAATTTCCGAGGTGTCCAAGTATACAGCAAGTAAATTTAGTACCAGTACAAGAGTTGAAATATTGAAGTTCTTTGAATCCATTATTTCAAAAGTAAGCGATCCTGATTCAAAGAAACTCTTGGCTGACTGGTTTGCTATGTATTATTCAAGACTTTCACCAAATCCCGGTGAAACTGATGTGTATGAGTTTAATCATAACTTTATGACATTGCTGGCATCCCAGGCTAATAACCGATTGGCACAGTTAATAGGTGCGACAGGACCTAATATGTATATAAATACTGCTTGCGCTTCTAATGCAAGTGCTATAACTGTTGCTGAAGATTTGATAAAAGCCGGTCATGCTCGCAGAATGATTGTAATTGGTGCCGATATATCAAGTACGAAGGACTTGTTGCCGTGGTTTGGTGCAGGATTCTCAAGTATCGGTGCTCTAACGGAATGCGACAATTTATTTGATGCCGCTGTTCCGTTTGATAATCGTAGAAGCGGAATGATACTCGGTTCCGGTGCTACCGGTATTGTAATCGAAAGAGAGAGTGATGTCTTAAGAAGGGGAATGAATGGTATATGCCGTCTTTTAGGAACTCATACCTTTAACTCTGCAGGGCATCAATCGAAAATTGATACTAACAAGCACTCCATTGAGTTAGACCGGTTTATTACAAGAATGGAGAAAGAGCATAACTTTAGCAGAAACGAAATAGCCTCAAGACTTGTATACTGTTCCCATGAGACTTACTCTCACAAACCTGGCTGTTCCTATATGGAAAAAGTCTCTTTAGAAAGCACTTTTGGCGAGAAATATAAAGATATAAAGGTAATAAATACAAAAGGAATGACCGGTCATATAATGGGCGCATCAATTGAAGAAGCGGTATCGGCTAAAGCACTTCAATATCAGAGAATTCCTCCCGTTGTTAACTATAAGGAAGAGGATCCGGAACTTTGCGGCCTCAACTTATCAAAGGGAGGAGAATATGAGTTTGAATATGTTCTACGGGCAGTAGCAGCCTTTGGCGGTCAAGGTAATTATCATCTCATGCAGAGGATTGCAAAAGGAGACGAAAGAATTGTTGACAATAGAGTCTATAGGGAATGGATAGAAAGAATTTCGTCAAAGGATGCTGAGCTTAAATATTACGGCAGGATATTGGTAGCAGAAGAAAATCAAGAACGTTTTGCAACTTTAGAGGATGGCTATATAGAAGCTGCGCCGGTAGCCGAAGTAATAAAGGAAGATACAGCTAAACAAAACAATAGTTCACTAAATGCTGATTTTGATAAGGCCAACATTATGCCTTCTACGGCCGTGAGCCAGCAGCAGATCATTGATGAAGTTCTTTCAATATACTCCAATGTGACGCAGTATCCTAAAGAGATGCTGGATTTATCAATGGAACTTGAAGCTGATTTAGGTGTGGATACAGTAAAGCAGGCAACCATCTTTTCAATGATTGCTGAAAAATTTAATATAAATCCTTTGGAAGGACAGGCTCTTTCCAATTATAAGACTATCGGCCAAATGGTTGAACTTATTATGCAAAATGCAAGCATTGCAGATTCTTCTGCCAACGCTAAAGAGATAAAAAAGCCGGTTCCGGAGGAAAAGGAAAAGAGCAAAGCAAATCCTTCAGGGTCTGATTGTGAAGCTGAAGTTCTGAAGCTAATTTCGGAAATTACCTTATATCCTGTTGAGCTTCTGGAAAAGGATATGGAAATGGAAGCAGACTTAGGAATAGATACTGTAAAACAGGCAACCATCTTTTCAATGTTAAGTGAAAAGTACGGAATTGGCGAGGAAGTTGCCGGAAATGTCTCTCAGTATCGTACAATAGGGGCTCTTATTGATTTGGTAAAGAAAAATATAAGTTGCGACAATCAGTCACCTTTAGAGTCGGAACCTGCTGTAAAACAGCCTGAAAAAGAGAATGTCAATAATAAGATGAAAGTTTCCGGGAATGTTTCCATCCGGGAACAGGTATTGGGCATAATTTCCGAAATAACTCAATATCCTGTAGAAATGCTGGAAGAGGATATGGAGATTGAAGCCGATTTGGGTGTTGATACCATTAAGCAGGCCACTATATTATCAGAATTAGGTGCAAAATTCGGTGTAAGTGAAGATGTAAACCTTAGTCCTTCACAATTGAAAACAATAAAGTCAATAATTGAGGCTATAGAAAGCAATATTGGTGTTGAAGTCGCTAATTCTGATAGTGTTGCAGAGTGTGATGCCTGTAATAAGTTAGATACGGTTGAAGAGGAAAACATAAAGGAAATTGGGAGTAATAATGTAGAAAGGGAACTTAGTCTCCAATATCCCATAATTGTGGAAGAAAAAATCGGTAAAAAGGATTATGACCTCAAGAATAAAAAAATACTTGTTATAGGCGATAAGACTGAAACTGTTCAAGAAACGGTAAAACATTTAGAAAAGATTTCTTCAAAGGTTGAAAGCTTTGTATTCGAAGAGTCTTTAAATACCAATGATTTGGAGAACAGACTGGCTAATATTAAAGAGGCTATAAAGGATATTGAGGTTATACTGGATTTGGGACATTTGGGTGAATACATTGATTTTGAAAGTCTATCAAAAGAGAAAGAAGATGATATACTGCAATTAAACAGTATCCATAGGTTTGCTTTTTACAAGGAATTAGCTAAAAATATTGAAAATCCTTCCTTGCGTATTATGTGCGTAGTTTCAACCGATGGCTGCTTTGGTTTTAAACAGCAGGAAGAACTTTTAGCAGATCCTTTTCATAGTGCACTGTGCGGTTTTTATAAAGGACTTCGCAAGGAATTTGCAAATTCAAAAGTGAAAGTTGTAGATATTGGCAATGCTAAAGTCTTCAAATTAACTAAAAAAATACTTTCAACTATTATAGAGGAATTGGAAGAAGAGTTTGAATATTGCGAGATAGGATATGATGACGGTAAAAGAGTTACTTTGAAACTTGCCAATGTGGATCGTTCTGAGCTTAAACTTAGTGAAAATTTCGATGGGGATCATTTTCTTATTACCGGTGGAGGAAATGGAATAACGGCAGAAATTATTAGGGAAATTTCTAAGAACATAAAGGCGAAGTTCTCAATAATCGGAAGAACTGCTATTCCTTCAGATATTGAGGAATTTTCAAAAATGGACGAAGCATCCTTGGAGCAAAAGAAGCTGGAAATATATGACCAGCTAAAAAGGGAAGGAAAAAAGGCAACACCAGCAGAAGTGCAAAGGGAATATTCCAAAATAACCAAAGCAATTTCTGTATATAATCTTTTAAAGGAAATCAGAGAAAGCGGAAGTGATGCAGAGTATTACAGCTGTGATGTATCCGATTATGAAGCATTAAAGCCAGTGTTTGATAAAGCAGTATCAAATTATGGACCTATAAAGGTCATTATCCATGGTGCCGGCGTTGAGAAAAGCCGATTAATCGGTCAGAAGACAAAAGAAGAGTTTGATGAAATATTCTCGGTTAAAGCTAAAGGTATTTGTAATTTATACCGTTTGGCAGATAAACAGGCTTTAAAAGTACTGATTGGTTTTTCATCCATATCCGGGAGATTTGGAAATGAAGCTCAGTTAGATTACTGCTCTGCAAACAATTTTATAACCGGCTTTATATCTATGGTTAAGTCCAAACATAAAGGAATAAGAGCCTTAAGTCTTGCATGGTCCGGTTGGAAAGACATAGGTATGGCATGGAGAAATGAATTTGTTAAGGAAAACTCTGAAGAAATAGGACTGCATTTAATTGAGCCGGAAAGGGCAAGGGTTGAATTTCTAAATATTTTAAACAGCAATCTGAATCTTAGTGAAGTTGTAATAAGCAAAGGACTTGGACCGATGGTAAATGCCGAAAAGTGGCATGGAATTAAAAACAGTGTGCCTATGATAGATTGGGTAAGTGAAAAGGACGGAAAAATTGATAAGGTTTTCAAGGTGTTTTCCGTTAAAGCCGATCCCATAATAAACCATCACAGGCTTGGAAACACACCGATTGTTCCTTTGGTGGCCTATCTGGAAATTGGCGCAGAGACACACAGCTTAATTTTCGGAAAGGGTAAACAGTATTGCTTTAAAGATGTAAAGATATATAGACCTTTGAAACTTTTTAATGATAAAGCACAGGAAATAATAATGAAGATTGATGAAGCTTCTGATAAATCTATTAATGCTGTGTTGTACAACTACTTCAAGCCAAAGATAGGCGACGGAAAAATGGTTGAAATTGCTTCAATGAAAATATCGGACAAGCTGAGTGAATATGAGTATTTGAATGAAAATACCGCTATTGAAACCGATGGAATGAAAGAAATGTTGCTAAGTGAATCTCTTGAGAGATTGAGTAAAATTCACAACAATGCCATACAGCTAGGGCCATTGTTTATGGACGACAAGTCGGCAAAAATAAATAAATATAAGTATAATGATAAGGGTGTGGTGCTGACAGTAGCCTTATCGGAAGAACAAATTAGAAATAAAAAATATGCTCTACCGAACTTGCTGTTTAATCCGGCCTTTGCCGATACGTTAATGCAGTCATGCGGAGTTCATGCATCGGAGGATAGTGACAGGATTTATCTGCCATCGGAAATAGGTGAATTTGGACTTATTAAGGTACCGAAAGAGCCGGGATTGTTTAAGTCTTATGCAAAGCTTATTAAGAGCAGCGAGGAAGAAAAGATATATAATGTTATTCTGTATAATGAAAAAGGTGAGGCTTGCTATTATGCAAAAGATGTAATTGTGAGGCGTATAAGTCAATGAGTATTGAAAATATAATTAGAAATTGCCTCGAGTCCATAAAAAAAGAGTATCAATTTGAGTTTCATGTAATGGATATGAGGAGGATAGGAGAGAAGGACTTAAACCTTCTCTCCGTTCTTTCAGAAAAAGAATTGGAGCATCTTGATACCCTTAGGAATGAGAAAAACAGAATTCAATGGATAGCAGGAAGATATGCCGTAAAATCTGCACTTTTTAAATTCAAAACAGAAAGAGGCTTATTAATGGATCTTTCATGTATAGATATATTAAAAGGTGAAAATTCATCGCCCTGTATAATTCAATATCCTGACCTGTGTGTATCCATAACTCATTCTTTTCCCTACTGTATCGGATTGGTGGCAAATAAAAAAATAGGAATAGATTTGGAGAAAATCACTAATTCTAAGGATTCGCTGATAAGGCATTTTTATACTTTGGAGGAACAGAAGTTTTTGGAGAAATTTCGAGGTACTGATGAATACTCAAATCGGGCAATGATATTGTGGACAAGGAAAGAAGCAGTTTCAAAAGTGCTAAAATTAGGTATGCAGATGAATTTTAAAAAGCTATGCACCTTAACAGATGCAGTCGAAATGGAAAGCCGTTCTATTTGCCTTAAGTCATTTACGTGCGGTGACTTTGCTCTGTCAATAGCTATAGCTTTGTAAATAATTATTGAAAATAGGGACGAAAATTATTTAATATTTGAGCATTTTATGATTGAATTAGTGAAAATATTAAATTCCTTTTCTGTGTGTAAAAAATTATGTAAACTAATATAATGCCTGACTGAAAAGGAACTTGCAGTTGAAACGATGGCCTGAAAGACACTATATATGGAAAAATAAACTTGAAAATATATATTCATTGTTGTAGAATTAGAACATAATTTTCCTTGTACGACTTGTCATGGAGCTTGTAGAATGGTAGATATTAGAAATTTGAAAAGTATGGAAGGATGGTATTATATGGAGACGTTAGCACCTCTATTTTTAACCTTGTTACCCATTGCGGTAATCTTATGTATGCTTATAATCTGGAAAAAGCCTGCCGATATAAGTGGTATTGTTGGGTGGATTTTGATTTCGATTATTGCAATGATTTTCTTTAAAACATCACCAGAAGTTATTCTTCGATCCACAGCAGCAGGTTTTATAAAATCTTTTCCGGTTTCGCTGATAGTTGCAACTTCACTTCTTCAAATGGCTTTCATGGAAAAAACAGGCGCTTTAAAAAGAGTCATTATATTTATGAAAACAATAGCAATTGATGATAAAGCAGTTCAGATAATGATGTTAAGTATTGGTTTTGGAACTTTGATGGTGGCAGTAGGTGCAACGCCAGTATCTATTATTCCTCCAATTCTTATTGCAATGGGATATTCCACTTATGTTGCAATTGCACTTCCGGCAATAGGATATGATTCATTATGTACATATGCTCTTTTAGGTGCTCCGGTGGTAGTTTTTTATGATGTTGCAAATGGCTTTATAACAAGAAACAATTTAGGTTCCGAATTGTCTTTGGCACAGATAGGAAGCATATTCTTTATGTTTTTGCCGGTAGTTTCAACATTAATCGGTTTTTGTATGTTGTGGATAGTAGATAAATGGGAAGGTATAAAGAAAGGCTGGCTTCCCTGCATTATAACCGGGTTGGTAATAGGTGTTGTTTCTTATTTTACGAATAAATTTGAGAACCTGGTTACTTTGACAGGTGTTTTAGCCGGTATTGCCGTTATCATAGCAATGTCAATATATTTAAAATTAAAAGGTAAAAAAGTTATTGATAGAAGCAAGCTTACAGAGGAAGAGATAGAGTATGCAAAGAAATATCCTCTCTGGAAGGCATTTATGCCATGGATTCTTCTAATTGTTCTAATTTTAGCTTTGAACATTCCTAAAGGCATCTTTGATTTCTTGTATAAAGAAATGACTATGCCTATAAAGGGGCTTTCTGCAGATTTTAATGAAGTAATAAATACTAGAATTTTATGGAATGCCTATACTTGGATTTTTGTAAGCGTAATATTGTCCATGTTTTTTATACGCCCTAAAGCTGCTCAGATCAAAGAAACACTGCTGGTTTGGAAAAAAAGAGCTCCAAGGCCGGTTTTTTCGGCGGCAATTTTCTTTGCCATAGGTGAAATTATGAATATGTCTGGGTTTAGCATATCAGAACAGGCATATACGGTTAAAAGCATGGTTCAAGTATTGGCAAGTGCATCGTCAAGTGTATTTCAAGGGGCATATGGGTTTGTTGTCGGCTTTATAGGGCTCTTTGGAGGATTTATAACCGGAAGTGAAGCTTCTACAATAGCTATGTTTGCTAAATATACAATGACAACTGCGAAAGACTTAAATCTTGGAATAACTGGAGTTGTAATTGTTACTGCCGCTTTAGCATTTGGCGGGGGACTGGCAAGTGTCATTTCTCCGTCAAAACTTCAGAATGCAGCAGCTTCAATAGATAAATTAGGTGAGGAGAATAAAGTAATAAGAGTTGCTTTTGTATTTTCATTAATACTTACAACGGTTACTTCTATATTTGCATTAATACTTCTTAATACTATTAAGTCATTAGGTTAATAACTAATATAGCTCTTTAAATAGTAAACCTATTATTACCAATAATAAATTTCGATTTTAAGTGTTTTTTGTAAAAAGATGTAGTATTATAGTATAAAATTCAATCAATACTTATAAATTGGTTTATGAATTATTTGAATTTAAAAAGTACCATGTCGTAGATAAAATACACTATGGTACTTTTGTGTTTATTTAATATAAAAATATGAAATATTTCTGTAAAGAAATTGAAATAATTTTGTAATTGTTTTCCAACATAATGGTTGATATTATAATAATATAATTTTATAATATGCTTTTTTACTAAATCTAAAAACTAATCATCAATATACTAAACATTTTATTATAACTATTCACTTATGTTTGCCGGTAGTAGTTTTAAACGCACAGATTGGAATAATATTAAAATTAAGTTATTAATTATTGCAAGCTCCTATTTTTATATATCATTTTTTAGTGTTTCATGAGAGTAGCTGTAATTTTTTGTTTTATTTTGTGTAATTAAAAGTTTAATTTAATGTGTTTTATAAAAAACAGGAGATGTAGATTCCCCCTTACTCCTGTTTTTTCTTGTTAATTTTATCAAAAAAATTTACTATACTCTTTTTATAAACTAAGTAAAAATTCAATTTTTTGAAAGAATAATTGCAAAGTTTTTTGTATTTTAGTAGTTTAGGAGTCTAAAATGCATAATCTTGATTTTTATCCTGCAAAATTGTAATATTATATTGGGTGATATTTCACAAAAGCAGTTTTACAGAATTATATTAGTATGAAAGATGGTTAAAATGAAATTTAACAGGTTACATATTTTTTTTAGATGTGACTGGATATAATATGAAATATTGGATTATAAAAATAAACTTAATTATATTAATTTGGAGGTTCCAATGGATACTGATGATAAACTTGAACTAAAAGCAAAAATTGAAGTGGAGAGTAATATAGAACTATATAAAGTAGTGGATTTTCTTAATAAAAATCTTAAAGAAAAGAATTTAATTTTTGGATTAAGCAAAGCAAATAATAAAATGACAATTTCAATTTATGAGACTTAATATCCTAAAGTCAGGTAAAATATTTTAAAGTTATGGAATAGCAAAACACTACTGTATTCGCCCAATCGGATGGAATTACATATATGTAAGATGTGGCGATTTTATAAACCAGTATAGCAAAAGAGGAGAAAAGCAATGGAAAATAAAAATAACGACTTAATTAAAAAAATACAGTCAAGTATTCCTGATTTTAGTAAAGGGCAAAAACGAATTGCGAATTTTATTATCAATCATTATGATAAAGCAGCATTTATGACAGCTGCCAAATTAGGAGAAGAAGTAGGTGTCAGCGAATCTACTGTTGTAAGGTTTGCCAACGAAATCGGTTTTGACGGATATCCAAAGCTTCAGAAGGTTTTAAAAGAACTTATTAAAAGTAAACTTACTTCTGTTCAGCGAATGGAGGTATCATCCAACCGGATTAGTGAAGACAATATATTAAAAAGTGTGCTTCAAGCGGATATGGAAAAAATAAAATTGACCCTTGAAGAATTGGATATAAACACTTTCAACGAAGTTGTGGAAAGTATTTTAAATGCAAAAAGAATATATATTTTAGGGGTGCGAAGTTCAGCACCGCTTGCCAGCTTTTTAGGTTTTTACTTTAATTTGATATTTGACAATGTAAGATTAGTGCATACCACTAGCGTGAGTGAAATGTTTGAACAGATTATTCACGCATCGGAAGAGGATGTTATAATTGGGATTAGCTTCCCGAGATATTCCAAGAGGACCATTAGTGCTTTAAAATTTGGAAAGAATCGTGGTGCTACTGTCATATCCATTACTGACAGTAAGGAATCGCCACTGGCGCAGTATTCTAATCATTCTCTTATAGCTAGAAGTGATATGGCTTCTTTTGTGGATTCCCTTGTTGCTCCTCTTAGTGTTATAAATGCTTTGATTGTTGCAATAGGCATGAGAAGGAAGCAACAGGTGTATGATACTTTTGAAAATTTGGAAAAGATTTGGGAAGAGTATCAAGTTTACGAAAAATATGATGAAGATAGTGAATCAAAGATTAGAAAGGAAGACTGACCGATAGTGTCAAAAATTTACTTGGTGCGCCATGGTGAAACCGATTGGAATAGAGAAGATAGATGCCAGGGATGTATAGATACAGACCTTAATAATGAAGGGCTTTGGCAGGCGGAACTTGTGGCACAAAGACTGGCAAATGAAGAAATCCATGCTATATATTGCAGTAATCTTAAAAGAGCATATAGGACAGCTCAAATAATTGCAAAAAAGTGTGGATTGAATGTAACAAAAAGTGAAGCCCTTAATGAAATAAGCTTTGGAGATTGGGAAGGACTTACTTTTGAAGAGATTAGAAAAAGACACGATTATGATTATAATGTTTGGAGACTTTCGCCCCATACTGCCCTTTTTCCCGGTGAAGGCAGCTTGGTTAATGTGTACAATCGTGTAATGAAGTACGTTGATGAAATAATTTCACAAAACGTGGGGAAAAATATTCTTATAGTTTCCCATGGTGGAGTAATAAAACTAATAATTTTAGGACTTTTAGGAATAGGGCTTGAAGCTTATAATAAGTTTTATATTGCAAATACGTCAGTAAGTATAGTGCATGTTGATAAAGACAAAAGGTATTTGAGAACTTTAAATGATACTTGTCATGTCGGGTGTGTTCTGGAAAGAAGAAATTTCTAAACATACCGGTACATAGACAAAGAAAGGTTGCTTCACTTGGATTTTTAAAAAAGTGATTGCAAATTTTAAGTTCTATTGGATTATGATTAATAATTTAGAATGGATATGAGGTAAAAGAATGGGCAAAAAAGTTGTGGTTGTGGGTGGAGGCCCTGCGGGCATCCTTGCTGCCGGAAAGGCAGCAGAACATGGCAAAGATGTTATACTGCTTGAAAAGAATGACAGATTGGGAAAGAAAATTTTGATTTCGGGTAAAGGAAGATGCAATATCACGAATAATACCGATATTGAAGGATTGATTGAGAACATTCCCGGTAACGGGAATTTTTTGTATTCTGCGTTTTATACATTTTCCAATACCGATTTACTGGACTTTTTACATAGTTATGGCCTTGAAACAAAGGTTGAAAGAGGGGGTAGGGTGTTTCCTGTTTCCGACAGGTCCAAAGATGTGGTTGATACCCTGCTAAAATATTTAAAAGATACCGGAGTTAAGATTCTTTATAATTCGCCTGTATCGGATGTTATTGCGGAAAAGGGTGTGGTTAAAGGAGTACTGCTTAAAGATGGAAGAAAGCTGGAATGTGATTCTGTAATATTGGCAACAGGAGGAGCGTCCTACAAAGGCACAGGTTCCACCGGCGACGGTTATAAAATTGCAAAAAGGCTTGGGCATTCCATAGTTAAGCTGCGTCCGTCCCTTGTGCCGTTGATAGTCTCGGAAAAATGGATTAGTGAACTCCAAGGCCTTTCATTAAAGAATGTTGCTATAACCCTCATAAATGAAAGAGGAAAAAAAGTTTACTCTGATTTCGGAGAAATGCTTTTTACACATTATGGAGTGTCGGGACCGATAATTTTAAGTGCAAGCAGGCATATCCTTGACTATGATTTTAAGGGTATTACTTTGATAATAGATTTAAAACCGGCTCTTACAGAAGAGAAATTGGACGAAAGAATACAAAGGGATTTTGAGAAGTTTTCCAGAAAGCAATTTAAAAATGCACTGGATGAACTTCTTCCGAAAAAAATTATACCTGTAATTATAAAGCTTTCGGAAATTTCTCCCGACAAATTTGTAAATCAGATTACCAAAGAAGAAAGAAGGAATTTAGTTAAAGTATTAAAGAAATTTACTTTAACAATAAATGGGGCAAGACCAATTGATGAGGCAATTGTCACAGCAGGCGGTGTGTCAACCGATGAGATTAATCCGTCAACTATGGAGTCAAAATTGATCAAAGGGCTTTATTTTGCAGGAGAAATAATTGATGTTGATGCTTATACCGGTGGCTTTAATCTTACTATTGCTTTTTCCACCGGATATCTGGCGGGAATGAATTGCTAAAGCTAAATTTCTACATGTTTTGTGTAGGTTTTCATATTCTAAATTCATTTTTTGAAATAATCACGCCTATTACTTCATTGAACGGGCAATGGTTTATATAAATTCCATTGCCCGTTCAATGTATAATTTCTACTATTTGAATGAAAACTTAACTTTCATAAAAAGGTTCTGCAATGAAAGAGGGAAATTTTATATTTTTCTATATCTTTCTTCTATTATTAATGTAATTAAAAAAATTTTTCCAACAATACATTGTAATACGATGTAGTTTGTGATGCAATATAAATTGAATTACAATATAGGAGGTGATATCTTTGAATAAGGAGCTTATGAAAGGAAGTATTGATATACTTTTGCTTTTATTAATAGCTAAAGAAGATTTGTATGGGTATGAAATAGCTAAGAGGTTAAAGGAAAAAAGTGATTATTTATATAACATTGGGGAAGGAACTTTATATCCTGCACTACAAAGGATGGAGAAAAAAGGCTTGATTAAATCCTATTGGGGAGATTCGGATGCCGGTGGTAGGCGGAAATATTATTCTATTACCGATGAAGGTAAAAAGCAGCTTTCTAAAAGATTAAGCGAATGGGATATGTTAAGTAAATTGGTAAATGCCTGTAAGGAGGGGTTATTATGCACCAATTTGATGATTACATCAACAGAATTTTAAAAGACTTAAAAATAAGCAAAAAGAAAAAAGCTGAAATGGCTGAGGAGTTTTTAGATCATTTGCAAATGCTAAAAAGGGAGTATTTAGCAAAAGGTATGACTGAAAATGAGGCCACTAAACAAGCTATGATAACTTTTGGTGAAGAAAACGGATTAAAAAGAAAATCCAGCACAATTGAATGGCATGGATCTACAAATGAAATTAATTATGCTAATATCTCCGTTAAGTATTATTTCGAATATTATTGAATTTATGTTTGGATTTACTTTGCTGCAACTGTTTAATAGAACATCAACGGTTTGTAAGAAAGTGGTTGTGTGACCTTCCGGAAGATGTGTATTATTTTGTGTTAATGATTATGTTAATATTATATTCATAACAAAATCCTGCTCTATATAGCGGGATTTTATGTTTGATTGAAATTTAAAAGAATGATAGGTGATGACTAAATGATATCAATAAGAAATATAGAGGCAGCTGATTCGGAAAAGTTTTTAAATATGTTAAAAAAGCTAGATAAAGAAACAAACTTTATGATGTATGAACCCGGTGAGAGAAAAACAACAACTGCAGAAGTGGCTCAAAGAATTAATGAAAGCATAATGAATTCTTCATTATTAATTGCTGCCGAAGTTAACTCTGAAATTGTCGGTTTTTTGTCGGCGGATAGGGGGTTTGCCAACAGAATAAAGCATAGTGCATATATAGTTGTAGGAATACTTAAAGAATATCGTGGTCAGGGAATAGGAACAAGTCTTTTCAGCAAGCTGATGGAATGGGCTGAAATGAATGAAATAACAAGACTTGAATTGACAGTAATGACAAACAACGAAACAGCAATAAATTTATACAAGAAATTCGGTTTTGAGATTGAAGGGGTTAAGAAAAATTCTATGAAAGTTGACGGTAAGTATGTAGATGAATACTATATGGCAAAGGTTAAAGTCTAAAGGGTTTAAGTTGTATTAGTTAAAAGTATAAAAAACTAAAAATAGACAACCAATTCAAAGCGTATTTTTTTAGTCATTTTAGCATATTATTTCTATGGTAAGGATTATATTAATGTAGATCAGATTATTTTTTGGGGGCAATTTGACTACCTTAGGAATATATGAGGGAGATGATTAAATGAAAGTTATTGTATTTAGGGCTGGGAAAGAAAAGAAAAAAAGAAGTGAAAATGCTGCAAAGAAACTGATAAACTTCGGTTTTGAGAAAATTCTGTTTTTTGCATTTATAGGTTTATTTATAGCTATGGTATTTGTACAAGGAACTCTGCTTAACCCTGCACTTAGAAACTACCTTATAAAGGATGAAGATGTAAATGGAAGGCCTCTAGGTGAGGAGGAATACTTATATAGTGAAGGCGAAATATCTATTGCACTTTTGGCAAGTGAAAGTAATGAGGATTTGAAGCTGCTGGTTAACGGTGATGAAGTTGCTGTATTCAATCAAAACCTTGTCACTATATCTGTAAAAGATGGAGATGTGATTGAAATTGATGGAAGCGCAACTGACCAAGAAGCATTACTTGAAATTATTTCAGCCAGTGAAAATTTATCAGGGGTGGAAGTTGGAAAAAGAATTAAGGTTAATTCCAATATAGAAGAGATAACCCGTATTTCCGTTAAAGAATAAATTACGCCCTTAGCGTATAATTTTTTATTGTCTAAAAACAACTATTACTATATAATATATAAGGTGGTTTCAAAAAATATAGTAATTGCTATATTTATGAATTTGATTTATACATTATATTATAGAATTAATGCTTTTTCCTAAGATTTTGGAAAGTAATGATTTTGAAATATAAAAATAGACTTAGGGATTGGTAATATAAAATTGACCTCAAGTTTTGAAATCACTTAACATGACACCATTAATTTACAGGATGGATAAAAATATGGGTAAAGAATCTCGGGATGTTAAATCCTTTGGAAGTAAAGAGATAGCATCGGCAGCTATAAAAATTGCACTGACTACCGATAGACAGGAAGAAAAAGCATATCAGACCGATTTTCTTAAAGATGGCATACATACTTGTGCTGTTGATTATGGAGGAGAATTTATAACTTCTGTTATGAAAATAGTTGAAAGAGCCGTAGTATCGGCTAAAAGAGAAGGTGTTATAACCGACAGTCATACTGAAGAAGGTGCTGTTGCCGGTGCAACAAGAGAAGCCCTATCGCAGATAATGCCCAAGGCAATCGGATTAAATGTCGGGGGCAAAATTGGTATCGCTAGATATAAGAATCATATAAGTGTAGCAATATTTTTTGGAATTGGTCTGCTTCATTTGAATGAAGTATCCATAGGACTTGGCCACAGAGTCGTATAGTGTAGTATGGTATAACGGGAGGATATGACTATGGTTAGAGCGATTAGAGGTGCTACAACTGTTGAAAATAATGATGCAGTTGAAATTCTTCGGGAAACTGAAAAGCTACTTGTTGAAATATATGAAAAAAATAAATTGAAAGAAGAAGACATTATTAGTATAATTTTCACTGTAACTAATGATTTAAATGCGACTTTTCCAGCAGTTGCAGCTCGAAATCTCGGTTGGACAAGTATTGCACTAATGTGTACAAATGAAATTCCAGTACCGGGAAGTCTCGAAAAGTGTATTAGAGTTTTGATGCATATAAATACAGAAAAAAGAAATGAGGAAATTAAGCATATATATTTAAATAATGCTAAAGTATTAAGACCTGATTTAAAAAGTGAGTAAAGTTTTGTGGCGTCTTTATTCATTGTTTTTTTGTGTACATAAATTCATTTTAAAAACTATCAAATAGATTAAATATGGGAGATTTGATATGGACAGTAATAAAAAGATTAGTATTGCAATAGACGGACCTGCTGGAGCGGGAAAAAGTACAATTGCCAAGCTAATTTCAAAAAAACTGAAAATTGTGTACTTAGATACCGGAGCTATGTATAGATCTGTAGCTCTTAAAGCTATAAGACAAAATATAGATACACAAGATGCAAAAAAAGTATCGGATCTTGTCAAGGATATTAATATAGAAGTAAAACATATAAATGAAGAGCAGAGAATATATTTAGACGGTGAAGATGTGACAGATTTTATCAGGACACCGGAAGTGTCTATAGGTGCATCTAATGTAGCAGTTATACCGGAAGTAAGAATAAAGATGGTTGAGCTTCAGCGGGATATAGCATCTAAATGTAGTGTTGTAATGGATGGCCGTGACATAGGCACATATGTGCTTCCTAACGCTACATTAAAAATATTTCTCACTGCATCTATTGAAGAAAGAGCAAAAAGAAGGTATAATGAACAATTGTTGAAAGGCATTACTAATGTTTCCTATGAAGAAGTCAAAAATGACATTTTGTACCGTGACAAAAATGATAGCAGCCGTGCTTTTGCACCTTTAGCAAAAGCTGAAGATGCTATTGAACTAGATACCACAAATATGAATATAGATGAAGTAGTAAGTAAAATTTTAGGATTGATAGAGGACATATGTTGATTAATATATTCAGGGGATTTGTGAAAATAGTTTTTGATATTTTTTATAGGGTAGAAGTTGTGGGGAAAGAAAATGTACCGGAATCTGGGCCGCTAATACTTTGTGCTAATCACAACGGCGAATTGGATATGTTTTTCATTGGCTATAAAATCAATAGATTAGTACGATATATGGCCAAGGAAGAACTTTTTAAGAACCCTTTTTTAGCTAAATTTATAACTTGGTTGGGGGCATTTCCGGTAAAAAGAGGCAAAGCTGATGTAGAGGCAATTAAGACTTCTTTGCGTATACTGGAGAATAATGAGGTATTGGGGATTTTCCCTGAAGGTACCAGGATGAAAAATAAAGATGCCAAATCGGTTAGAATTAAACCGGGGGTAGCATTACTGGCACAAAAATCAGGGGCACCAATTATCCCGGTGGCTGTTACCGGAAAGTACAGACCGTTCAGCAAAATAAAAGTTGTATTTGGTAAGCCATTTACTCTTGATTTAGATAAAGATAAGAAATATACTAATAGTGAGTTAGCTGAAATAGCAAAAGATATAATGTCAAAAGTATATGCACTTATGGAGGAAAAATAGTTGGAAATTATTGTTGCAAAGTCAGCAGGCTTTTGTTTTGGGGTTAATAATGCTGTAAAACTTGTTAATGAACTAATTGTGAAAGAAAAGTCAGGAATTTACACCTATGGTCCCATAATTCACAATGATCAGGTTGTAGATCAATTGAGAGAAAAAGGTGTGGAGTCCATTGAAAATATAGATGATGCAGTACCTGGTAGACACATAGTTATAAGAGCTCATGGTGTTGCACCGCAAATATATGAAGAGATAAAAAACAAAGGTTTGATACTCAATGATGCCACTTGTCCCTATGTAAAAAAGATACATAATCTAGTAAATAAAAAATGCAACGAAGGTTATGATATTATAATAGTCGGAGATAAAAATCATCCGGAAGTAATAGGAATTAGTGGATGGTGTGAAAATAGGGCAAGTGTTGTGGACAGCATTGAAGACGTGGACAAGCTGGAAATAAAAAATGACAAAATATGCGTTGTGGCTCAAACTACATTATCAAGACAAAAGTGGGAAAAGATAATAGAATATATTGAGAAGAAGTATGGCAGCATTGTAAAATTTGATACTATTTGTAGTGCCACAAGCAAGCGTCAGGATGAAGTTGATGAGATATCAAAAAAAGTAGATATGATGATTATAATAGGGGGCAAACACAGTTCAAATACACAAAAACTATATGAAATAAGTAAGAGAAATTGTCCTCTGACATATAAAGTTGAAACTTCCGGTGAATTACCACCGGTAGATATAGAAAAAATAAAAAAAATAGGTATTTCTGCCGGGGCGTCTACACCGGAATGGGTAATCGAGGAGGTTATAAAAAAAATGAGTGATTTAAACAATAAACAAATGGTCGAGATGAATGAGCAAGAAAGTGAAATGAATTTTGCTGATGCTTTTGAAAAGTCAATGGTTACTTTAAGAGATGGTGACATTGTTACCGGAAAGGTCATTGGTTATAATAATAAAGAAATATTTATTGACCTTGGCTATAAATCCGATGGAATAATTCCTATAGAAGAATATACCGACGAACCTGACTTTAAAATTGCCAATGAAGTAAAAGTTGGTGACGAAATTGAAGTATATGTAAAAAAGGTAAACGATGGAGAAGGTAATGTTTTATTGTCCAAAAAATACCTGGATGCTATAAAATCTTGGGATGAAATTGTAAAAGCTTACGAGAATAAGACACCTGTTAGAGCTATTGTTATAGAAGTGGTTAATGGTGGTGTTATAGCAAGTGCAAAAGGTGTAAGAATTTTCGTACCTGCTTCACAAATTAGTGACAAGTATGTAAAAGAGCTTAACGAGTTTTTAAAGAAACCTGTTAATGTGAGAATTATTGAACTCAATGAGAAAAAACGTAAAGTTGTCGGTTCTGCAAGAGTTATTCTGGAAGAAGAAAAAGAAAAGAAATTAAAAGAGTTCTGGGAAAATGTTGAAGTAGGAAAAATTTATAATGGTGTGGTAAAGAGTCTTACAGACTTCGGAGCATTTGTTGATATTGGCGGTGTAGATGGACTTATCCACATATCAGAGCTTTCATGGTCAAGAATTAAGCATCCATCGGAAGTTTTAAAAGTTGGTGATAACGTTCAGGTATCAATTTTAGACTTTGACAAGGCAAAAGGAAAAATATCTCTAGGTTATAGAAAGACTGAAGACAATCCTTGGTATAAGGCAGCTCAGAAATATAAAGTTGGAGATGTTGTTAAAGTAAAAGTTGTACGTTTTGCTCCTTTTGGTGCTTTTGTAGAACTTGAAGAAGGCGTTGACGGTCTTGTTCATATTTCACAAATTTCTACAAAGAGACTTGCAAAACCTGAAGATGTTTTAACTGCAGGAATGATGGTGGACGCAAAGATCCTTGAATTTGATCAGGAAAACAAAAAGATTAGCCTTAGCATCAAAGAGGTAAAACCAATAGATCCTGTTACAGAAGAAACTCCTACTTCTGCTGTAAGTTCTGATGATGAGAATGCTGAAGAACAAGAACCGACAGAACACAAAGAAGAAATGGATGTAACTTTAGGTGATATTATTAAAAATGATAATCAATAGTTTTATCACTATCTAAAACCTAAAGGATAATTTCAAAGATTGTTTGAATAATTATATACTTTAGAAGAAAAATAAAGGAATGATTCATAAAATTAACTTATGAATTATTCCTTTTAATTTTTGTCATAAAAGAATCTCTACTTTTGTGATTTGTATTGTGTGAAAAAAGCTAAGTCTTTTAATAAGAATAAGTAAATAGGAGTATTAGTAAAATAATTTAAGATAATCTTGAAAAATTTAAAAAACTGCATAAATAGTATTGACTTTTGGACTAAACGTGCTAAAATGAATTCTGTTGTAATTTTAAATAGGAATTTATGGACTTGTTTTAAATAAGAATATTATGAAAATAAAGATTTACATTAGTTTATTATTATTTAACAAAACATATTAATTGTGCATTGGACTCAAACTTTAATATAAAATACCAACATGAGTTCAAAATAATAGAAAGGTTGTTGATATTTTTATTTGAAGGAGGAAGCAAAAATGCATACTTTGGGGCGTCATATTCTGGCAGAAATTTACGGGTGCGATCCGTCAATTTTGAATAATCGCAGCCTAATTGAAAAAATTATGGTGGAGGCCGCACTTGAAGCTGGAGCTGAAGTTAGGGAAGTGGCATTCCATAAATTCAGTCCGCAAGGCGTAAGCGGTGTTGTAGTTATATCAGAATCACATTTAGCAATTCATACATGGCCTGAACTGGGTTATGCAGCGGTAGATGTATTTACATGCGGTCAATTGATTAATCCATGGGATGCTTGTAACTACTTAACGGAGCATTTTAAAGCTGAGCATATGACTGCAACCGAGGTGAAACGAGGTATATTCGAAGAACCTGTTAAAGTTGCAAATTTATAGTTTAAATAGATTTACAAAAAAACGTACAAAATGTACGTTTTTTTTGTTTTGCCAAAATATATGGGTAACGGTATCTTAATCAACTAAAATTCGGTGGTTAAGAATATAGAATATTATAATAATTAAATATAATTATGTTATGATAGGAAAATAAATTTTTTTTAATAAATAAATATAAAGGAAATAATTGAGTAAGTTAATTCAATGAAGAAAGTTAATGGATATACTATTATTTTATTTTCAGCATGTTGAAATTATGAGGTGTACTACTGGGGAATTTGTTATAATAAAGTTTAACAAAATAGTTGAAGAAATTTTAGCAACTTTTAACGATGCTACATACAAAGTAAAAGAGGATGAAGGAAATAGCGGTGGTTGGAGCTATGCCGTATCATTTTTTCTTCCGGGACGAGTATTCCCGATGTAAAATATACATTTCCTTATGGAATATCAAAAAATGGAGTTAAATATATTTTAGAGCAGGAAGAAGATATATAATTTGACAAAAAATTTATTCGATTTGTACAGTATAAAAGTTATATATGCAGAAAAAAATATCGATTTTTCACATATGCCGCCGTATTTAGATGACAGAAACAGGGTTATGGTTCCTGTAAGGAGTTTTGGCGAGACTGTAAATGCAGATGTTCAATGGGAAGAAGCGACTAAAGAAATTATTCTAACCAAAGATGGAGTCACTGTAAAATTTGCACTAAATAGCGATACTTATTTTATTAAAAAAAACATCGAGAAGATGGACACAACTCCCGTTTTGATTAACGGCAGAACATATATACCGGTTAGATATATAGCAGAAGCCTTTAATATGGGAATAAATTGGGACGGAAAAGACCGAATGGTTTCTTTAAATTGGAACTTAAAAAGAAAATGTTATAACAATGGATTATTTCTAATTTATAAGCATTTACCGAATTGATTGTGAATGCTATTTTTATTTTATACTCTTGTTTGCCTAAAGACACAAGCTAATCTTTTTAGCTTTATTTTTTTATTGCATTATGTTAAAATAATCATATAGCTTATATTGGTATAATTATTTTATTTTAGTTTCAAAATTTGTCTGAAACTATTTTTTATATTCTAAAACGAAGCAGCAAAACCTTTTGAAATCATCAAAGGAGAAAATATGGAGAGGACTTTAGTTATCTTAAAACCGGATGCCGTTAGAAGAAAACTCGTCGGTGAAATCATTTCAAGGTTTGAAAAAAAGAATCTCACCATTAATCAAATGAAAATTATTAATATTGATAGAGAATTAGCCGTTAAACATTATGAGCATATAAAAGAATATTCTTTCTTTGGAGATATGATAAACTATATTACATCGGGACCGTCTGTAGTTATGATAATAAGCGGTGAGAATGCTGTGACAACGGTAAGGAATATGGTTGGAAAAACAAGTTGTTTTGAATCACCCCCGGGAACTATACGCGGTGATTATGGATTACATAGGTTTGAAAACTTAATACATGCCTCCGATTCAGTAGAGAGTGCAGAACTGGAAATAGAAAGATTTTTTCAAACCTAAGTGAAATGCTGCATAAATTATTGTTTTTAAAAAAAATAAAACTTTATCTTTTTCACATAATTTTTTGCAGTTTTCGACAAATAGAATTATGCAAGTAAATATTTATTAGATAAATATGGTTACCAACTCTTGTTAGTTGGTTTCATCAAATCAATAAATAAAAAATGTAATTAAGAATGGAGAATGTTCCTATGCCGATGGATTATGAAGGCTTTAAAAAGGAAATATATAAAATATCGGGAATTGACCTTAGTTCTTACAAAGAAAAACAGATGAAAAGAAGGTTGGATTCTCTTATAAGTAAGAATAATTTCAATGGTTATGCACCTTATGTAGAGGAATTAAAGGTTAATAAAAAACTGTATGATGAGTTTATTAATTTTATGACTATTAATGTTTCGGAATTTTTTAGAAATCCTGAACAGTGGGTTAAATTGAAGAACAACATACTCCCGATGCTGCTAAATAACAGTAAAGAACTTAGAATTTGGAGTGCAGCATGTTCCAGTGGAGATGAACCCTATACTCTGGTTATGGTGTTAAGCGAATTTTTACCTTTAGAAAAGATTAAAATTATTGCAACGGATATTGACAAAGATATACTTGAAAAAGCAAAAAAAGGTGAGTATTACGAAAAAAGTGTGGCAAATGTTCCTGCGGAATATAAGAAGAAGTATTTTACCGTTGAGGGGAATTTATATAAGGTAAAGGACGAGATAAAAAGGTGCGTTGAATTTAAACAGCATAATCTGTTAGCAGATCCGTATCCTAAAAATTGTGACCTTATTGTATGCAGAAATGTTTTGATTTATTTTACTGAGGAAGCAAAAACTGAAATTTATAAGAAGTTTAACAGCTCATTGAAAGTAGGAGGCATACTTTTTGTTGGAAGCACGGAACAGATAATATTTTATAATAAATTCAATTTTAGGGCTATTCAAACCTTTTTTTATCAAAAGGAAAAGGATTTGGAATAATATAATTTATGCCTATTAAACTAAGTGAGTTGTTGCAGTTAAAAAGATTAAAAATTTTTTATTTTATGTGATTAATGCTTTTTGAGTAACTTTGTAGAATGTAAATAATTTTTCGTTAAAAATTTTATTTTAAATAAATTTTATATTTACAATTTTGAAAGGAGAGAAGCATGAAAAAAAGGATAATTGCATGGTGTTTATTAATAGGCTTTGTATTATTGATATTAAATATACTAATCTTCAAAAAATTCTTGGAAGCTAGTTTCTTTATATATATTGTTATTTGTGCATATTATTTAATGACAATAAATAAAAAAAGTTATTAGAGTATTTTAATAGAATGCTTTTATCTGAGATTAGGCAAATTACTTAAAAAGTTAAGCATGTGCTTAAGATTTTACGACATTTCACAAATATATAGTATATAACCTTTGATTTGAATATTGATTACACCTCCTGCTAATACTTATAGTAGGAGGTGGTTTTTATTGTAGTTGCAGTTCAACAAGGGCTGGACAATATAAAATCCGGACTTAGAGAAAAAGGTTTTGAAGTAGTAGATTTAGAGACTTACAACTATCCAATTGACGCAATTGTGTATGAGGGAAACAGTTTTCAGATTTCTTATGTGTCAAGAAATAATATGCCTGAAATGACTATGGGTAGAAGAGGAAATTACGGTGTATTCATAGTCAATTCTCTTGGTAAGACGATAGATGAGATAGCAGATATGCTTAAAACAAGATATTATAGTCCTCTTTTTTAGAAAGAATTTTTTATAGGAGTCTATGCGGTTTCAAAGTAAGTTATCCTAAAATACGTATTACGAATTGAATGTGCGATAAAATCTACATCAAATATTTAAGTGTAATGAGTTTTATTTAATGTTAATGGTAACTAGAATGAATGAGGCTAGAATGTGAAATTAAAAATTGAGTTACAAGTATTTTTAATAAATTATGTATTGACAAATGATAATCACAATGCTAATCTTAGATAAGAATACCAAGTAAATTACTTGGAATTGGAGGACTGCAAATGAAATTATCCACTAAAGGACGTTATGGTGTAAAGTCAATGCTTGACCTTGCACTCCATGACGGGGAAGGACCGGTGGCTTTAAAAAGCATTGCGGAAAGACAGGAAATTTCAGAAAACTATTTGGAGCAGCTCTTTGCAAGCCTAAAAAAAGCAGGACACGTTAATAGTGTCAGGGGCGCACAAGGTGGTTATATGCTTGCCCATAGTCCTGAAAATATTACGATTGGGTCCATATTAAGGGCTTTAGAGGGTTCTCTGGCACCGGTTGACTGTGTAATGGAAGATGAACCTAATAAATGCTCAAAATCCGATAAATGTGTTACCAAAATAGTTTGGGAAAAAATAAGGGATAAGGTAAATGAGGCGGTTGATTCCATTACTCTAGCTGACCTTATTGAAGAGTATAAAAAAGCAAACCCAGACGATTCCTATATATATCATGTTTAATCCCTACAAATTTACTATGAATTAATGTTTTGAAGTTAAGTTTGAGGGGAATAAATAAAAAGAAAAAATTAGTTTTGGATAATTTTACAAAAAACTATGTAAGGAGCACTAATTATGGATAACAAGATAATATATTTTGATCATGCAGCAACAACACCTGTAAAACCTGAGGTTCTTGAAGAGATGATGCCTTATTTTACTAATAAATTCGGTAATGCATCGTCAATATACAGTATTGGCCGAGACAGCAAAAAAGCAGTAGAAGAGGCAAGGGAAAAAGTTGCAAAAGCATTGGGTGCTATGCCAAGGGAAATATTCTTCACAGGTTCCGGTTCTGAAGCAGATAACTGGGCAATTAAAGGTGTGGCTTATGCTAATAGAGAAAAAGGGAACCATATAATTACTACAGCCATAGAACACCATGCTGTGCTTCATACGTGCCAATACCTTGAAAGTGACGGCTTCGAAGTTACCTATCTTCCGGTAGATGAAAACGGATTAGTATCACCGGAACAGGTTAGAAAAGCAATCAAACCTAATACCATTCTTATAACAATAATGTTTGCCAATAATGAGATTGGTACTATTCAGCCTATAGCTGAAATTGGAAAGATTGCAAAAGAGCATAATATTTATTTTCATACCGATGCAGTACAGGCTGTTGGCAATATACCAATAGATGTTAATGAACTAAATGTAGACTTGTTATCACTATCAGCGCATAAATTCTATGGACCTAAAGGTGTAGGTGCATTATATATAAGAAAAGGTGTTAAAATTACAAACTTCCTTCACGGTGGAGCCCAGGAAAGAGGAAGAAGGGCTAGTACCGAAAACGTACCGGGAATAATTGGCCTTGGTAAAGCTATAGAACTTGCTACTGAAAATCTTGAACAGTACAATAAAAAATTGATAGAATTAAGGGACAGAACTATAGATGAGATTACCAAAAAGATACCGTTTGTAAAGCTAAACGGTGACAGACACAAGAGGCTGCCTGGAAATGTTAATTTCTCCTTCCAATACATCGAAGGCGAATCCCTTTTGTTAATGCTTGATATGAAGGGTATTGCAGCATCCAGTGGTTCAGCTTGCACTTCAGGGTCACTAGATCCGTCCCATGTTCTGTTGGCAATTGGCCTTGACCATGAAACTGCACATGGGTCTTTGAGAATAACTTTCGGAGAAGAAAATACTCATGAGGACGTAGATTATCTTATGGAAGTACTTCCGATGATAGTTGAAAGATTGAGGGAAATGTCTCCATTATATGAAAAAGTGAAAAGAGGGAATTAATATGTATAGTGAAAAAGTTATGGATCATTTTATGAACCCTAGGAATGTCGGTGAAATTGAGAATGCCGACGGAGTGGGTGAAGTGGGTAATGCAAAATGCGGAGATATAATGAAAATATATCTCAAAATAGAAGATGATATTATAAAAGATGCCAAATTCAAGACTTTCGGATGTGGTGCTGCCGTTGCAACCAGTAGTATGGCTACTGAATTGATTATCGGTAAGACCGTTGAAGAGGCACTTAAAATTACAAATCAAGCTGTTGCCGATGCGTTAGACGGACTTCCTCCTGTGAAGATGCACTGCTCCAATTTAGCTGAAGAAGCTATTAAGGCAGCCATTGAAGACTATATGATAAAAACAGGAAAGCTCAGTAAAGAATGTGCATCCAGCGTAAATGGAAGTTGTTGCAATGATTTACATCATCATTCCCATGAAGAAGATGATGAATAATTAGTCCATCAAATAAAAATTAGGGGAAGGTTTTAAACATTGAAGAAGAAAAAGAGTGTTATGATCGGTATGAGCGGCGGCGTTGATAGTTCTGTAGCAGCCGCTCTACTTTTGGAAAAAGGGTACGATGTAATAGGTGTAACAATGCAGATATGGCCCGAAAAGTCTGAAGACACAAAGCTTACTGAGGGCGGATGCTGCTCACTGTCTGCTGTGGATGATGCAAGAAGGGTTGCCAATACGCTAGGTATACCTTATTATGTACTCAATTTTAAAGATATTTTTGAGAATAAGGTAATTAACTATTTTGTTGATGAATATTTACAGGGTAGGACACCTAATCCATGTATAGCTTGCAACAGATATGTAAAATTTGAAGCACTGCTTAATAAGGCAGTTTCAATGGGAATAGATTACGTGGCAACGGGGCATTATGCTATTATTGAGTACGATGATACCAGAAAGAGATATCTTTTGAAGAAGTCGGTTACAGATTTGAAGGACCAAACCTATGCTTTGTATAATATGACTCAGGAACAGTTATCAAGAGTGCTTATGCCTATAGGTGAATACAGTAAAGACATTGTAAGGCAAAAGGCTGCAGAACTCGGTCTATACGTTGCTACAAAGCCCGACAGTCAGGAAATATGTTTTGTAGAGGATAATGATTACGGAAAGTTTATTGAAGAGAAGACAGATGAAAAAATACCACCGGGTTATTTTGTAGATATGAAAGGAAATATATTAGGAAAGCATAAGGGATTAATACATTATACCATAGGCCAGAGAAAGGGACTAGGCATTGCTCTGGGAAAACCTATGTATGTTGTGGGATTGGATACTAAAAACAATACTGTAATTCTCGGCGAAGACAAAGATGTCTATGGTGAAGAGTTAATTGCTTATGATTTGAATTTTATTTCAATTGATAAGTTGAAAGAACCGATGAAAGTACAGGCGAAGATCAGGTATTCTGCTAAGCCGGCCGACGCCTTAATCATACCTATTGAAGATGATAAAGTAAAGGTAGTGTTTGATACACCGCAAAGAGCCATTACTCCAGGACAGTCTGTGGTATTTTATGATGGCGATATAGTTGTTGGAGGCGGAACTATACAGTAGAATCATAGTCTAATAAATTAAAAAAGGTTCTTGTAAACTGTATACTGTTATGCTAAAATGTTATAAAAACTATGAAAGAGTGAAAGTAGTTGTCCATGGTTACATTTAGAGAGTAGTCCGGCTGGTGAAAGGACTTCAGCACATGGATTAACGAAGTACCCTCTGGAGTTGCCTGCTGAAGGTGTTGAGGTGACTACACTGTTAGGCAGAGCCGGAAGCCTACCGTTATCTTGGCGGTGTATAATGAGGTACACTTATGCTATGTGTACGAATTAAGGTGGTACCACGGGAGCTTTCTCGTCCTTAGAAAGGATGTGAAAGCTTTTTTTGTATCTAAAAATGCATTTTTTAATGTACTTGTTTTTACCGGAATATTTATATTAAGTATAAAATTGACCTATCAATATAATTTAGGAGGTATTTTATGTCGAGTGTCTTTGAAACATTAAAAGAAAGAGGTTTTATAGCTCAGGTAACCCACGATGAGAAAGTAAAGGAACTTCTCGAAAACGAAAAGGTAACTTTTTATATCGGTTTTGATCCGACAGCTGACAGCCTTCATGTAGGTCACTTTTTGCAAATGGTAGTTATGTCACATATGCAAAAAGCAGGCCATAGACCTATTGCCATCATTGGCGGAGGAACAGTCATGGTAGGCGACCCAACAGGAAAGACCGATATGAGAAAAATGCTTACAAGGGAACAGATTCAACATAATGCGAACAAATTCAAAGAGCAGTTGTCAAGATTTATAGATTTTAGTGACGGTAAAGCATTGATGCTTGATAATGGTGATTGGCTGCTGGAATTGAATTATATACAATTTTTAAGAGAAATTGGAGTGCATTTTTCAGTAAACAGAATGCTAACCGCTGAATGTTTTAAAACAAGACTGGAGAAGGGCTTGTCTTTCATTGAATTTAACTATATGCTTATGCAGAGCTATGATTTCTTGAAACTTTACAAAGATTACGGATGCGTGCTTCAACTTGGTGGAGACGACCAATGGTCAAATATATTAGGCGGTATTGAACTTATAAGAAGGGTAGAGGGCAAGGAAGCCTACGGAATGACTTTTACGCTTTTGACCAATAGTGAAGGGAAGAAGATGGGTAAAACTGAAAAAGGAGCTTTGTGGCTTGACCCGAACAAGACAACTCCGTATGAGTTCTACCAATATTGGAGAAACATAGATGACAATGATGTTATAAAATGTTTGAAACTGCTTACTTTCCTTCCTTTGAGTGAAATTGAAGAATTGGCAAAACTCAAGGATCAGGAAATAAATGAAGCAAAGAGGATTCTTGCGTATGAGGTTACAAAGCTTATTCACGGTGAGGAAGAGGCTGTAAAGGCTCGAAGTGCAGCAGAGGCTGTTTTTGGAAAGGGTGTAAGTTCTGAGAACATGCCTACCACAGAAATCTCAATTGATGAAATAAGCGGAGGAATCAATGTTATAGATGTTTTATTAAAGGCTAAACTTATTCCTTCTAAAACTGAGGGAAGACGTCTTATTGAACAGGGCGGAATAAGTATAAATGATGTAAAAATAGAAAAATTCGACCATGTTGTAAAGGAAGAAGACTTTAATAATGATGAAATAATTATTAGGAAAGGTAAAAAAGTTTATCATAGGGTTAAAATTGTACGATAAATAAAAAAACGTTAATAAAAGGTCATGATAATAAAATAACTTCCGCTTTAATTTCAAGTTAACACATACTATCAAAAAAGCGGAAGTTTATTTTATTTAATCTACTTAAAGAAATTTTAGAAACCTAACCTATTAATTTCTTTACAAGGTTATCACTAAACTTTAGAAACCTTAATCCAGTTTTGTGAATACAGGTTTTCTTTGTTCAAAATGAGCAGTATAAGTAAAGCCTGCTTTAGTTATCATTTCTTTAAGGAAATCGAATTTATATCCAATATGTTCAATTTTATGGGCATCAGAGCTTGTGCATATTATTTCACCGCCAAGTTCTTTATAGCGTTTGACTATGCTATAATCCGGCATAGGAGAGGCTAAATTATATCTGAATCCTGAAGAATTAACTTCAATACCTTTACCCATTTTAATTATTTGCTTTAAAATAGCATCTATAAGATCGCTATAGTCACGATAATCTAACGTCTTGTTGTCATAACAGCCATACCTCCTGATAAGATCAAGATGCCCCAATACATCAAAGTTCTCAAAGGAGTTTACAGTTCTAAGTACTTCTTCAAGGTATCTTGTATAAGCTTCTCTTTGAGTCTTTGATTTGCAAAAATCACCATTATGCAAGTCCAGCTTATCTACAACATGCACCGAGGCAATTACAATATCAAAGTCATAAGAGTTAATTACATCTAATGTACTGTCTATAACATGGGGCTGTATACCCACTTCAATACCTTTAAAAACTTTTATACCGCTATTATAATTCGCTTTTAATCTATCCATGGCAGCTGAATATTTATCAAAATCAATCAAAAATACATCATCGTAATCGGGATAGTCAAAGTCTAGATGATCAGTAAAAGATATACCTTTTAAGCCTATACTAAGGGCAGTGTTTATGGCATCTTCGCAGCTCATATCACTGTCACCGGAAAAACTGCTGTGTACATGACAATCAAACATAATAATTCCTCCGAAGTTAATGTTGAATTAATTTCATAATATTATTTATAAAGCAATAAAGCTTATAAGTCAAGAAATAAACAATATACATATGTTATGAAGAGAACTAAAATATGACTTGTTATGTAGATTTAATTATCTTTATAGTTGATATATTGTATTATAGTTCTTATTGGTCCTATATAAATCCTACTAAATGCCTATATGAAAAAGCTTGCGCAACATAAAATAATTATATAAAATATAAATAAGATAAAAATATGCCTTTATTTTGTAAATTTATAGTAAAGTATATAGTTACTATGAATAAGTCATGTAGTGCTTTTAACATTAGGTGCTTTTTTCATAATGTTAAAATGCACTTTGTTTAATTTAATAGATAAAAACTTTTGGTCGATGTGTTGTATGGTATTTTGTACATTATAAGAGCTAGTTTATATGATTTCTCATTGCTCTTCTTCTAATACACCGATTCAAAAATTATCCTTACTGCTTAGGACTTTATAGTACAAAATCAATAGGATTCCTAAAAAAGTCAATATAATAATTCAACCTATTTGATTATAGCATAAGATATAAAACACATTAAACCAATTGATAATTCAGATAAAGAAGATAATTGAAGCAATGAAACAAGCATTATATCTAGTATTAATGAAGAAATAGCAGTACTTAAATATTTATACATACCGGGTTCTTTATTTCCACGTGTGTTTTTTAGGCAGTTAGTATAGGAGGAGTTATAATGAGAAAAAAAGTAGCTGAAGTATCAACCGAATATAAAATTCTTATTGTAGACGATGAAGAGGGTATTATCAATTCAATTAAAGCTATGCTAACCAGAAGCGGATATTTCAGCTTAGGTGTTTCAGATCCTATCGAAGCTATTAATCGTTTAAAAAACGAGCATTTTGACATGCTTATATTAGATTATATAATGACACCTATTCAAGGGGATGAAGTAGTGGCGAAAATTAGAGAGTTTAATAAGGATATATATATACTTTTATTGACAGGTCATAAAGATGTTGCACCACCGCTTGAGACAATTCGAGCCCTTGATATCCAAGGGTATTGCGAGAAAGGTGATAAATTTGACCAGTTATTGCTGCTAATAGAGTCTGGAATAAAGTGTATATCTCAAATGCGTACCATCAAACAGTTCAAAGATGGAATCAATAAAATTCTTAATACGGTACCTAAGATATATCAACTACAGCCAATTGATGCTATTTTGGAAGAAATTTTAGAAGGACTCATGCCGCTTGTGAATAGCAAGGATGCTTTTATACTTATTGACGATTGTAATAGCAGTCAGGGAGAAATTATTTACAAGGGCATTGGGGAATACAAAATCTCAGTAGATTCATTAATAAATATGCTTAGTCCCAACCTTATGGAGAAGATTGGATATTCAAGAGAAAGTAAAGCTAAGGTTCAACTGGATCATGGTGTAATTTTACCCCTTTTAGGCGGAAATAAAGATTCCATCGGTGTTATGTATGTTGAAAGCAATAGTTTTGATGAAGGAATTAAACTATTAGAAATATATGCGAGTCAAGCTGCCACTTCTATAGTAAATGCTTTTTTGCATTCTTTAATAAATATGAAGAAAGAGGAACTTGACAGAACATATAAGGAATTAAGGAATCGGTATATTGATACTATTGAAGCATTAAGACTTACAGTTGATGCAAAGGATTACTATACACGGGGCCATTCCGATAGAGTATCCTATTACGCAGTAAAATTGGGAGAGGCCTTTAATTTAAGTCCTTATGAATTGGAATTATTGAAAGTTGGAGGTATATTCCACGACATTGGAAAAATAGGTACTGCTGATGATATATTGTTTAAAGTTGATAAACTAAACTTTTATGAGTATGAGGAAATTAAAAAACATCCATTAAAAGGAGCCTATATATTATCGGCAATTTCCATGTTTAAGGATGTTGTTCCCCTCGTTAAGTACCATCACGAGAGGTATGACGGGAAAGGATATCCTGAAGGTTTGAAAGGAGAAAAAATTCCTTTACTTGCAAGAATTTTGTCAGTTGCAGATGCTTTTGATGCAATGACTTCTGACAGGAAATATAGATCAAAACTTAATCTTGAAGAAGCGATAAATCAGTTTAAATTGAACTCCGGAACTCAATTTGATCCTGTAGTTGTAGAAAAGCTGCTTATACTGCTTGAGAATTATGAACTGATGCAAAGGGAAATTGCAGCAACTTTTTCCGAATAAAAAATATTATCTTAAACAGGAGAGAAAACTCTCCTCTTTTTTTGCTTTTTTTTACACCAATTGAAGGCTCGTTTTCATGTGTTAATTATTACTTCTCTTTTAAAGAATATTAATGAGAAAAAATTAAACAGCTTTATGAATTAAAACATTAATGCTTTACAAAAGTGGGTATAATAAAAAAGGTAACCTATTATAGATAAATAGTGTTATAATTTTATCTGGTAATGATAAATATTTAAGGAGGAAACATTATGTCTGAAAATAAAACTCAAGGACAAATATTATCGGAAAAGTTGCTTATAGAGTCCAAAAGTGCCTGGGAAAAAATAAGTGATGAAGAATTCAAGTTAACTTTTGATCTATGTGAAAGATATAAAAGCTTTTTAAATAAAGCTAAAACAGAGAGGGAATTTGTCGATGAAACGGAAAAGTTGGCAAAAAGCAAAGGTTACATAGCCATAGAAGAATTGATAAATTCTCAAAAAAAGTTAGAGCCCGGTATGAAAGTATATAGCATTGGAAGAAATAAAACCGTTGTATTGGCAGTAATCGGAGAAGATAGTATTGAAAAAGGGGTAAATATAGTAGGAGCCCATATCGATTCCCCAAGGATTGATTTAAAGCCGAATCCCATGTATGAGGCAAATGATATGGTTTTCTTAAAGACCCACTATTATGGGGGAATAAAGAAGTATCAATGGGTTACCATTCCTTTGGCAATGCATGGTGTGGTAGTAAAAAGAGACGGAAGTGTAGTAAACATTAAAATAGGTGAGGATGCAAACGATACCGTCTTTACCATTACAGACCTTCTTCCTCATCTTGCATCGGAACAGATGCAAAAAAAGATGAGTGAGGGAATAACAGGCGAAGGACTTAACATTTTATCGGGTTCCATACCTTACAAAGATGAAAAAGTTAAAGATAAGGTTAAATTAAATATTCTCAATATATTAAACGAAAAGTATGGCATTGTGGAAGAGGATCTAATTTCAGCAGAATTAGAAATGGTTCCGAAATTTGATGCTGTAGATGTTGGCTTTGATAAAAGTATGATAGGAGCCTATGGGCAGGATGACAGGGTATGTGCCTTTACAGCTTTAGAAGCAATTTTAGATACCGATAAGGTAAAAAGAACAGCAGTTTGCATTTTAACCGATAAGGAAGAAATAGGCAGCATGGGCAACACTGGAGCTCAATCCAGTTTCTTTGTTAACTTTATTGCTGACTTATGCAGTTTAAGTGTAGACAATTACAATGATATAATACTTAGAAGATGCCTCTCCAATTCCAAGATGCTTTCAGCCGATGTTAATGCAGCAATTGATCCCACCTATGAAAATGTATATGAAAAAAGGAATTCTTCATTTTTAGGTAGGGGAATAGTTCTTCAGAAGTATACCGGTGCAAGGGGAAAATCCGGTGCCAGTGATGCTAATGCAGAGTTTGTAGGAGAAATAAGAAAGCTATTTAATGACAACAATGTTGTATGGCAAAGTGCTGAACTAGGAAAGGTGGATCAAGGTGGAGGTGGCACAATAGCGCAGTTTATTGCAAATTTAAATGTTGATGTAATAGATTGCGGTGTAGCTATACTATCAATGCACTCGCCCTTTGAAGTAGCAAGTAAAGTGGATGTTTACATGGCTTATAAAGCTTATAAGACTTTTTATACTAATTTAGTTTAGAGTTTTTTAAAGTTGTGGCTTAAAACCGTAGTACAAATAGGCATAAAAAATCGGAGGATAATTCCTCCGGTTTTTATATTTCTTTTTAATGAAAGGTCAGATAAATATTAATTGTCTCTAAAATATTGATTTACTATTTCACTTGCCTGTTCGCGATCCATTTCATAGTACCATAAATTATTAATATAAGCCGATTCCCCGGGAAGTTTCAACATTGTAACTTCATCGGCATTAACTTTGTTTATGTTTTTAGATAATTTTAAAACTTCATCTAAAGTAATATTTGTATCAATATTATTAAAAACAACATTGAGTATGTCATTCATTTTTGTTATATAGACTATGTTGACTTTTTGTCTTATAAGTTCTCTTATAAAGTTTTGCTGAGCATCTATCCTTTTCAAATCGCTGCCGTCATAGTTTTTTGTAACTTTTCCTCTGTTGTTTTGCCTGAATCTCATATACTGCTCGGCCTTTTCTCCGTTTAATCTCTGTTGTCCCTTTTTCAAATGTATATGGAGGTTTTGTATAGGATCATCATAGTCCATATCTTCCGGAACATAATAGTCCACACCGTCAAGTATATCTATTACCTTTCTGAAAGTTGATGTGTCAACGTAAACATAATATTTAATATCAACGCCGAGAAGATCACTTACACTTTCAATTGCTTGTTCTCCGCCACCGAGTGGATAGGCTGCGTTTATTTTATGAGTCTTTTTATTTATACGCACCTTTGTATCTCTCGGTATTGAAAGAATATTGATTTTAGCTGTTACTGGGTTAAAATTTACAAGCATCATGGTATCAGTATTTTGAGCTACCTTATCTCCACCTAAAACCAATACATTAACATTCTCTGCCACAGTCTTATAAGGATCAAGTAAATCACTTATAATAGTGTTATTACTCGGATTATATTCATCAGCAGAAACGGCTGTCAAATTTATATAACCAAGAGATGCTACTCCTAAGATGAACATAAAAGTTGATATAACCGAACTTAATATAAGGAAGAATTTTCTCATATTCATAATTATCTACTCCATCTAATTTATATATTAAAAGTTATGATATTTCTTCAATTCCACAACAATAAAGTATAAACCAATTGGATAAAAATTTCAATCATATAAAAGCTTTTGAAATGATTTCTTAAAAAATTTTTGTTGGTTCATTTACCATTTATGTGTATAATACTGTTATATAATAGTAAATATAAAATTTGCCATACGGGGGATACTAAATGAATTTTAAAAATATTGTTTTAATTGGTATGCCGAGCTCGGGAAAAAGCACTATTGGTAAACCTTTATCTAAAGAGCTAAATATGCAGTTTATTGATACCGATTCCCTTATTTTTGAGAGAGAAAAAAGAGCTTTAAAGGATATAGTAAATGAAGATGGACTTGAACGCTTTCTTCAAATTCAAGAGAGTATAATTTTAGATATTGATGCTGAAAACCATGTAATATCAACAGGCGGGAGTGTAGTATACAACGAAAAGGCAATGGAACATCTAAAAAGGGACGGTTTTATCGTATTTCTCGATGTAAAGCTTGATGAAATTAACAATAGATTGAAAAGTGGAAGAAGATTTGCAAGGAATCCGAGTCAGACCTTTGAAGATTTGTATAAAGAAAGGCTGCCGCTTTACCGAAAGTATGCAAATATAACAATTGATTGTTCGAATAAAAGTGTTGAACTAATAGTTAAAGAAATATCGGATCAATTTTTATCGGTAGCAAAAGGAGTTAACGGTTAAGAAGAGTCATAAAGAAGAATAGTGTAATTCCTGATTTGGCATATGATAGAAAAGGGTAATATTAAAATATTTAAATCATTAAAATAAAGAACTGGAGTTGGTGTAGTATGGTAGGAAACACATTTGGAAGAATTTTTCGTATTACCACATGTGGTGAATCTTATGCGGGGGCCTTTAGAAAGCATCTTGACATACCTAAAGAGCTCTATGGAGGCCTTATGACAATTGTTGACGGTGTTCCCCCGGGAATTAAGCTTACAGCTGAGTTTATTCAACAAGAAATGGATAAGAGAAGACCCGGACAGTCCGAATTTGACACTCCGAGGCAGGAAAGGGATAAAGTATATATTTTTTCAGGAGTTATGGAAGATGATATAACTACAGGTGCACCGGTAGGTTTGATAATTTCTAATGATGAAATAGAAGATCAGCATATTGAAAAGCATAAGAGTTATAGAGAAGTGGTTCGGCCAGGGCAAGCCGGGTATACTTTCTTCAAAAAATACGGGCAGTTTGCAGATAATATCGGTGCAGGAAGAGCCTCCGGCAGGGAAACAGCTGCTCGAGTTGCCGGTGGTGCAGTAGCTAAGGCTGTTCTAGATACAATGGGAATTGATGTAATTGCATTTATCACCGAAATTCATGGGATTAAAGCAGGAAAAATTTCTTATGAAATGGCAAAGGCAAACTATCGAAAGAATGAAATAAATTGCCCCGATCTTGAAAAAGCAAAAGAAATGATGGAAGAATTGAGAAAGATAAAAGCAGAAGGCGATTCAGCGGGCGGCGTTGTTGAGATAATTGCTAGAGGAGTTCCGGCAGGACTGGGTGAGCCGGTATTTGATAAATTGCAAGCTACATTGGCTCATGCACTTATGTCTATTGGGGCAATAAAAGGTATAGAATTTGGAGACGGTTTTGAGCACGCCAGAATGAAGGGATCTGAATCCAATGATATCCCGTATTTCGATGAATCGGGCAGAGTGAGATTCAAGACAAATCATGCCGGAGGAATATTGGGAGGAATTTCTAACGGAGAAGATTTGAGAATACGGGTTGCCGTTAAACCTACTCCTACCATTTCAATAAAGCAAGAAACAGTAAATATGTATAAAAAAGAAAATGTAGAGGTAGAATTCAACACCAGAAATGATCCTTCAGTTTGCCCCAGAATCTATCCGGTATGTGAGGCGATGGTAAGGATAGCAATTTTAGATGCCATATATATTGCCAAAGGCTACAGGGCTGTGTCACAAAACATAGATCCCAGATGGGATAATGTATAAAATTTTGAAATACAGCTATAAAAATATTTTTACATAAAGAAGTTTAAATAATAAAAGGACTTGATGGTTTTGCACTTTATTAAAAGAAGTGCATAAATCAAGTCCTTTATTATTACTCAGGGTTTAATTTTTTGATAATTTGTTGGATATTATTCTTCGGTATGCTTCATATTGGGTTTTTAGCATTACAATGGCGAAATCATGGGTGAGTCTCAATAACTCAATACAATATTCCAAGTCTTTCATTATTCTTTTATCCATTTGATAAAATTCCATACCGTATTCAAAGCCGTATTTACTTTTACTCTTCCAAACTATGGTTGCTTCAAAATCAAGATTTTTGTCTTCAATGGTTGTATTAATTCTGATATTTTGGCCTTCTTCATATTCAGTTTTCGAACATAAGGATAAACCATCGAGACTCATATTGCGAATATAGGCAAAGTTCTTTTCGTCTTTGTCCAATATGTATGCACACAGGGATACAGGAAATCTTTGAGTGATTCTTCTGTCTGTAATGGTAATCACATTATTGACCGATATGCTGAAGGTATTTTGCTGATAATCAATGCCGGAAATTGTGCTTTCACAAATGTTTACGATATTATCGTGTTCAAATCCCATTACTATAGGGTCATTGTCAAAGTAATTAAATATTAGGAAGTCTTTGTCCGGTTTTATAACATAATAATTATCGTGAATATTGCTTATAACACCTTTGTTTATTTGTTTTCCGGAATAATGCTTTAAAGTAACAACTTCTCCTACTTTTAGATTCATAAAATCATCTCCGAATATAAAATTAAATTTTTAATTGTTAAATGCGATAAAACTAATGAAGCAGAAGAAAGTACTTTTTGAGATAAGTCAAGAGAGAATGCAAAAATTGCTGTTGTGAAAAAATGTACAAGTAAAATGTAACTATTTATATTATAGCATATTTTAGCAAAATTATATAGTATATTTTATAAATTAATTAAAAATATATTATTAAAAAAATAGATATGGACTTGAAAGCAGTATTATGAAATAATTAAACCGAAAGATTAAATAAAAGCCCAGCTATAAAGTCTTCTAAATCTTTTTTAAAATATAATTTCTAATAATAAAAAACAATGGTATATTAAATAGTGATGAGTGAAATTTTTAACAAGATTTATGAAAATAATCAATACAGACAAAGAGGGATGATATACATATGTATTATGTTACTGCATTAGGTGAACTTCTAATTGATTTTACATCTATTAGTAATCCGGATAAGGCGAACCTGTGCTTTGAGCAAAATCCGGGGGGAGCACCGGCAAACTTGGCAGCTTGTATTTCAAAGCTAGGCGGTAAAACTGCGTTTATAGGTAAAGTCGGAAAGGATATGTTCGGAAGTTTCCTTTCAGAGGTTTTAAACAAACATGGCATTGATACATCGGGTTTAAAATATAGTGAAGAACATAATACCACACTGGCTTTTGTGAAATGTGACAATAAGGGTGAGCGTTCTTTTACTTTTTACAGAAATCCGGGTGCTGATACTTCTTTAAGCTCTTCAGAAATTGAATTTAAGCTTATTGACTCATCAAAAGTATTTCATTTCGGTTCTTTATCAATGACCGATGAACCTGCAAAAACTGCAACTTTAAAAGCTTTAGAGTATGCAAAGAGCAAAAATCTGATTATTTCCTACGATCCAAACCTTCGGCTAGCATTATGGAAAAGTAAAGACCACGCACTAAAAGAAATTATATCGGTTCTATCAATGGTAGATATATTGAAAGTTTCAGAGGAAGAACTTGAATTTATTACAGGTATGGGCGATAATGAAAAGGGAACTGAGTTTTTATTTAAAAAATATAAAATTAGCCTGATACTTGTAACAAGAGGTGATAAAGGGTGTTATTATAGGTTTGGAGACATTACAGGATCAAAACCTGCCTTTAAAAACATTAAGGTAATAGATACTACAGGAGCCGGAGATGCCTTTTTAGGAGGCTTCCTTTACTATATAATTTCAAAGGGAATTTCAAAAATAGATGATATTGATAAAGCAATGCTGGAAAGATCAATTGTTTTTGCTAATGCCGTTGCAGCTATATGTACCACCAGAAGAGGAGGTATACCTGCAATGCCTTCTATAAACGAGGTTAATGACCTTATAAAAGGAGATATATAAGTCAGTATAAAGGAGAAAAGTTTACAAATTGTACACAATTCTATAATATAACTGTTGTATAATGGACTTTGATACTAATGCTTATGAATATTTTATTCCGACTTTAAAATATCAATGGAGAATTTATTTGATTTTATTTTAAAAAGGGTGGGGTTTTAATGAAGAAAAAGAATATATTGGCAGTATCAATTGTTGTTGCGGTTGCAATTGCAGTTACTGCAATAGTACTTACGACAAAAAATTCCAGAAATGAAAAGCAGGCTGATAATTTTGAGAATATGTCCGAAATAGAGAAACTAGGTTTTGAAGCTTTGAAAATTAACGGTACATATGTGAGTACAGATATATTCAATGAAGAATATAACAAGTTTTATCAAAAATATAAAAATAACGCTGATATGATTCGAAAGACGGATGAAGAAAGATATGAACTGGTGTTGGAGCAAATAATCAATAGAATTATACTGGAAGATTATTTTGAGAATAAAGCCAATGTTACAGTTAGCGACGATGAAGTGGAGGCTTATGTTGAAAAATATGTAAAACCTAGATATTCAACTAGTGAAGAACAAGCTGAATACTTTCACAAAATGGGTTTTGCCGATGAAGAAGATATGAAAAAAAATATAAAAGACTATTTGATAAAACAGCAGATCTATTTTGATGCTGCCAAAAAATATGGTGTTACCTTAACCGATGAGGAACGAAATGAAGCTTATCAAAGACATGTAATCCAAAATAGAAAAGCAGATATAAAAAGTATCCTGATTGCAATTAACGAAAACCGAACAAAGGAACAGGCTGAGGAAATTGCCAATACTGTATATTCAAAGCTTAAAGCTGGGGAAAGTTTTGAAGAGCTTGCAAAACAATATTCCGATGATAGTGAAAGCAAGGAAAATGGCGGACAGAAGAAAGATATTACAGCGGGATACAATGAAGATGAATTTGACAACGCTGTGTTTAGCGCGAAAGAGGGACAACTTTTAGAGCCTATATATTTAGCAAAAGGTTATGAAATTGTCTATGTTGAAAAAATAAAGGATTTCACTCACCCGGAAGAAGAGTATTCGGAAATTGTTTTGGTTGAGAAATTTTTAAATTCTGAAAAATATAAAGAATGGCTGGAAAGTATAAAAAAAGAATATAATATTGAAATAACCGGTCCAAGCTTCAATGCCTTCAAAGCTTTTAAAAATGAAAATTACAACGAGGCTGGAATGTTATACATGCAGACCTATGAGAGAACAAAAAATATAGGATATATTGATAGAGCTTGTGAAGCCTATTCTCTGGCTGAAAATTGGCCGGAACTGATAAAAGCAAGTCAGGTTGGTTATAAAGATAGGCCTGATTATGTTTTATACTATATATATGAGGCAAAAGGTATTTATAAGTCTGGCGATCAAAAAGAAGGATTAAAGAAAATGAAAAAAGCGCAAGAAAAAGCTAAAGACAGCGTTTATTACCTTGGAGTAATTCGTGATATTTATGAAGAGCTTGGGTTAAAGGAAGAGGCTGAAAAAATAAAATTAAATTAAAAGGAGACATATAAGTTGAATATAAATAATGGTAGCGATACTATGGAACATGATAATATAAGTACCAGACCTTGGGTTAGATATTGGGCAAGATATATTGATATGTATTATTTGGTAGCGCTTATTATGATACTTCAAGAGTTGCTTTTCCCGACAAAGCAATTGGATTTAAACATTGTTGCAGTTGGATCATATTTTATATGGATATTACTTGAAGCTCAATTTTTGTCGACCTGGGGCACCACTCCAGGTAAATGGCTGCTAAAAACCAAGGTGAGAGATGCAAACAATAATAAGCTTTCATTAAAAACTGCATTAAAAAGAGGTTTACTTGTCTGGTTTGTCGGATTAGGCATGACAATTTTTACACCTATAACAGAAGCTATTGCTTATTCAAATCTTAAAAATAAAGGTGTTACAGTATGGGATAAACATCTAAATTGTAATGTTATACACGAAAATTTCGGACCTGAAAGAATCCCGTTAATTGTTGGAGCTCTTATGTTGCCATTATTTATTTTAGAGATTATATGATGAGGAATAACATTAATTTAAAATTAACTTATGAAATTAAAAATTACTATTTTTAGAGGCGTTGAAAACTATTTCAACGTCTTTATATTTTCTATGTTTCAATATAGCTCAATAAAAATGTATAATTGTAAAAGGAGAGAAAATATAGTAATATTATTTTATAGAAAAATAAATTTACAAAATATTGTAGGTAATTTTGTAATATTTACAAATGGCTAGAATTTTTTTATTTATTTTTACCTTTTTAAAGGAGGAGTTATAACATGTACAGGAAAACCAAATCAAAGGTCTTATCAGTATGGACTTTGACTGTACTTTTGTCGGCAATGTTATTTGCTACCAACTCGAATGCCATACCGCAAGAAGGGATTAAATGTGAATTTGAAGACGGTAAACTAACCGGTGTTCAAGTTTATACCGATTATGTAGGTGAAACTGAAGATGGCAAAAAGTTTGATTTAAGTGGTGCTACTTGTGTTTTTATGCCTCAAAAAGGGACAAGTATTTCGGTTAATGTTGAAATTGACAAGGCTGGACTTCACGAATTAATTATTTGTTATGCACAGCCCTATGACCCAAGAAGAAAGGTACAATATTTAAATATAAACGGTTCTAATCAAGGAGAGGTAAGTTTTGCCTATACTCTTGAATGGAAAGAGATGTCAGCCGGTATTGTAAAGCTTAATGAAGGAATTAACAATATTGAACTGGAAAGTTATTGGGGATACACCTTTTTCGATTATTTGACAGTTAAACCTGCCGATGAAGCAATTACTAACCTTAAAGTTGAAAGAAAACTAGTCAATCCCAATGCTACAGACGAGGCCAAATCCCTTATGAGTTATCTGTGCGATATATATGGGAAACACATACTTTCCGGTCAGCAGGAGATGTGCGGATCTCATAATTACAGTGCGTCGGAAGCAGAGTTTACGTACATAATGGAGAAGACAGGTAAAATGCCTGCCGTTAGAGGTTTTGACTTTATGAATTATAGGGGAAACGGCTTAGGTTGGGATGATGAATGTGCTGAGCGTGTTATAGAATGGTATAAAGAAAAAAACGGTATACCTACTGTTTGCTGGCACTGGTTCTCGCCGGGGGATATAGGTAAGAAGGGAGATGGCAGTTTTTACACCGAATATACAACTTTCAGTATTACAAAGGCTTTGACTCCAGGAACTCCTGAAAATGAAGCTCTATTAAACGATATTGAGTTTATGGCTTCCAAATTTCAAATGCTTGAAGATGCAAAAGTTCCTGTATTATTCAGACCGCTTCATGAAGCTGAAGGCGGATGGTTCTGGTGGGGAGCCGAAGGGCCGGAACCTTGTGTTAAACTATATAGACTGCTCTATGATAAATTTACAAACCAATACGGATTAGATAATATTATATGGGTTTGGACTTCCTCGGCTTATGACACGTCTTCAAAGTGGTATCCTGGAGATGATGTGGTGGATATAATCGGATACGATAAATACAATGCAAAAGATGGTTTACCTAACGGAAGTGCAATTACATCTACATTCTATAATCTAGTAAAACTTACCAACGGCAAAAAGCTTGTAACAATGAGTGAAAACGATACAATACCTAGGGTTGAAAATCTAATAAATGAAGGCGCAGGATGGCTTTATTTCTGTCCATGGTACGGATGGTGGCTTACAGGTGAACAGAACAATCCTGTTGATTGGTTGATAGAAATGTACACTAGTGATTACTGTATAACTCTAGATGAACTTCCTGACCTGAAGACTTATCCTATAACAGGATTTGAACCATCGCCTACGCCACCCCAAGGAGAAATAGTTATTGGCGATGTTAACGGTGATGACAATATTAATTCCATAGATTATGGCTATTTAAAGATGTATCTATTGGGAAAGATAAAAGAATTTCCTGCGGATAATGGCTTGAAAGCCGCTGATGTGAACGGTGACGGAAGCATAAATTCTATTGATTTTGCATATATGAAATCCTACTTGCTTGGAAAAATTAAAGAATTTCCGGCTAGTAGAATGTGAAAAGTGTTCTGCGAAATTTTTAGGAAATAGGGTAAACATTAAAATTTAAGTAATAGTGAAGTTTACAAAAGGAGGAAGTTTTAATCTTCCTCCTTTTGTAAACTATATTACAGATAGTATAGTTATTTACCGTATTTTTTCTTATCTTTACCATCGTCATTGTCATAGACTTGTGCTTTGCCTGGGATATTTACCTGCTGTTTTTGTAATAGTTTTAGACGTACAAATATAACCATTTTTTCGATAATTTTATCAAAAGTAAATACATCTTTGCAGCCACATTCTACTTTATCTTTTAAAATGTCGTCTTCGAATATTTTTACTTCTTCCAATTCGCAGAATATTTTTTCGTTGAAAAATTCATTGTGAATGAAGCTCATTTCGCAAGGGTCACTACCGGCGATCTCCTGTCCGCAGTAATCATGCCCTTTTATATTGTCATTAAATAAAGCTATTTGTTTGGTGTCGCCTGTAGCATGGATTACCGGTGGAACATCAAATTTTATACTAGATACGCATTTAAAAGGTACGTTTACAGTTGTATGTTTAATTTTTCCGCTTACTCCGTTTTTATATTCATTTGTACAGTCTACAGTGGCATATTCTATATTTTTTCTAACGTATCCACTTAAGAAAAGTTTTCCTTTTCTCGAGGATTTGCAATCGTGATCGTAATCGAATCCTGTTTCGATTACTTTACACTGTGTTATAACCAAGTTCTTTTTTATTCTTTTAATTTCAAAAGCCGGTTCATCCAATTGAATAACCGATTCCACGTCTATTTGAACTACAGGTTCTGCAAGAACAACCGGTATTTTTCCGACAAAAGGTCCATAGCTTCCTTTTGGAGTTAATAATTCATTTGAACATTCTGCGAGGGTTTCAGGTTATAGTCTTAAGTAGTAGTGTAAAATTGATGACTTAAAATTACTGGAAAATATTGTCCCTTGAAAATAAAGCCACGATATGGTTTTCTACTATGTTAGCCAAACAAAAGTAGAGGAGGTC